>Ga0302173_10000099_pt1 | contig 42002 bp, 31 predicted proteins | sample I_Fen_N3_1_FD_198785 | JGI IMG/M metagenome (GOLD analysis project Ga0302173, IMG submission 198785) | Peat permafrost microbial communities from Stordalen Mire near Abisko, Sweden - I_Fen_N3_1 | ecosystem: Environmental > Terrestrial > Soil > Wetlands > Permafrost | place: Sweden: Abisko... | reverse complement strand
GATATCTTACAAGATGAAGAATTGATTTTTGTATTGGAACATATTAGTGAGTGTCAAAAGTGTGCTGGTGAATTTGCAGATAATTTTAAAGAGCATGAACTTGCAGAGGCTCCTTTAGGTTTTCAAGAGAAAGTACAAATTAAAATAAAAAGTAAGAAACAAAGTAAAATGCAGTTTAGTTTTTATTGTGTTAAAGTTGCAGTTGCAGCTAGTATAGCATTAATGGTGGTTTTTTCAAATGGATTAAATTCTTTGGTTAATTCAAAAATATGTTATGTGAAGCCACTAGATTTAAGTGTTGTAAACTCAATTAATGCAAATCTTAATAATTTTTCAGAAAAAATAATTAACTTGGAGGTTTTTAATAATGATAAAGAAAAAAAGTAGATTTTTAACTTTTATTTTTTCAATGTTGCCTGGTGCGGGGCATATGTATTTAGGATTTATGAAGACAGGCTTATCTTTTATGTCAGTGTTTTTCTTTTTGATATTTCTTTCTTCTTGGCTTGATACAGGACCAATATTATTTATAGCACCACTTGTTTGGTTTTATTCATTTTTCGATTGTGCAAATAAAGCAAGTTTAGACGATGATAAACTTTCACTTTTAGAAGATAAGTATTTATTTTCTATTGATACTTTCATGAAATTAGATAAAGATATATTTGTAAAACGTAGACTTGCGACAGGAGTGTTTTTATTGTTTTTGGGCGTTTATTTTTTATTACAAAAGATAATGCATTTTTTACAACCACTTATTTCACATGAACTTTATAATATTATTTATAGTTTTGTAAGGCAAGCACCTCAAATAATTATAGGAGTGGCAATAGTTGCACTTGGTTTAAAGCTTATCAAAGGGAAGAAAATGGAGAGTGAGATAGATGACTAAGGGACGTAGAGTAGGTACATTAACTTCAGGAATTATTTTAGTTATGTTTGGGATAATGTTTTTACTTAGATTAGTTACCACTAATATTAATATTCTTCTAATTGCATCTCTATGGCCTCTTATCTTAGTGAGTGTGGGAATAGAAATTATTGTAGCCTACATAATAAACAAGGAAGAAAAAATGCAATATGATTTTGGCGCAATAATATTAGTTGTTATTTTAGCCTTCTTTGCTTTAGGCATGGGAGGAGCAGAATTTATAATTACTCATTTGTCACAGTTTAGAGGACTGTAATATATAACAAATTTGAGTCTAATTTTCTATATCTTTATATCACTTTGTTATGTGAAAGTTTAATATTTATAGAATTTAATATTTTAGCCATGCAATGCATGGCTTTTTACAGTTCATGAATAATCAGGGATTAAATCTATATACTAAAATAAATTAAAGTTTACAACTATTTTACAATTGGAATAAACTTCTGAGACATCTAAATTATATACTTAAAGAGTGGTAAGTAATTCATTTTGCATTTTTTTATTGACAAATCTTTATAGAATTTCATGCCAGCTAAAGTTTTAATAGGAATAGGTACTTTAATTTTATCTGTAATTAAAAGAATAATAAAACTTGCATATCATATAATAGAATAACCTTAATTAAAACTAAAATTAAGATTAATAATACTTAAAATTAAGGTTAAATTAAGATGTAAATGAATATTTTCCTGTATAATAAAATAGAAAAATATGTAAAAACTGAATATGATTTTTTAATAAATAAAATTAATATTCTATTATATTAAAGTTAATGAGTCTGGAATTAGAAAAATAAAATTAATAATAGTGGGGACGGGTAAAATGAATAAAAAAAACATTGAAAGAACAATATCAATTGCTTTAGCATTAAGTTTAATATATACAGTAATGCCAAGCATTTTAAATTTTGGAACAACAGCTGTTTATGCAGCTAGTTCTTCAGGGTATATTACTGATGTAAATTTAGAAACAAATAAAGATAAAACAGTAAATGTATATACTAAAAGTAGTTATAAGAGTGATTATAAGTTAAGTAAGATAGATGGCAAAGCGCCAACAAGCTTATATGCTAAAGTTGGAAGTAATGTAAGCAAAATTAAAGTTACTGATATTAATTTAGGAACTGATTGTGACAAAGTTAAAATTTATAAAGGAGATACAGAAGTAGATGAAGATGAAGAAGTTAAGATTTCGAGCAGTTTAACACTTAAACTTAAAGCATATAATGGATCAGATCTTAAGGAAACGTATAGCCTTAAGGTAGAAAAGGAAGACAGTAATGACAATAATAATGATGATATTTACTTAGATGATTTGTCATTATCATATGATGGTGATGACATTAATTTTAATTTTGATAAAAAGAAATCCTCATATGATATAAATGTTAAAAATAAAGTAAGTAGTGTAAAAGTGGAAGCAAAACCAGAGGATTCAGATTATACTGTTAAAATTAATGGAAGTAAAGTAGATGATAGTGATGATTGGACTGATAAAGTTTTATTATCAGAAGGTGTAAATACCATTACAGTTAAGATTAAAGATGATGATAGTAATGACAGAGAATATACTTTAAATATTACTAGAGAATCAAGTAGTGCAAGCTCATCAACAGGTAGTACAAGTAATATAACTGGTACAAGCGGTCTTAATACATCATTAAGTGAAGGATGGCAGCTGATAGGAGCAGATTGGTATTTTATCGGGCCAGATGGATCAAAGCAAACAGGTTGGCAACAGATAGATGGAAGATGGTATTATATGAATGAAAAGGGAACAATGCAAGTAGGGTGGATAAAGAATGATTCTAATGGAAGATCATATTATTTAAATCCAACATCTAATGGATTCAAAGGAGCTCTATTACAAATTAAGTAATTTACGGATATAACTTAACCCTCATAACAATCAAAATTTGGATTGTTATGGGGGTTGAGTTTTATAATTATAATTAAGCTTTTACAAGTTTTAATATAACTTTTCCATTGTAAGTTCCAGCTGTAAGTTCTGTTTTTATTCCATTAACGGTCATTTCAACTGCATATCCTTCAGAGGTTTTGATATTTGCACCTTCAGTAATAGTTAGACTGCCAAGATATGAATCATTTGTAATTGTCCATGTAGAACTTTTATCAAAGCTTGCACTGATTCCAAAGTTAGCTTCAGCGCCATAATAATTTCCGTTTAGACTTGAAGTTTTGCCTGTTCCATCTGTATAAGAAAGATTGTTAACTTCCCATAAACCATTTGAGCCATCTGCAAAAGAACCGTTGAAATTAGATTCTGTAAAGTTTGCTGTAAGTTTTGAGGATCTGTTGCTAGTTCTACCTTCAACATTTCTACTTACATCACCTTCATTCCAAATTATACCCTCAGCATCAGATTTATTAAAATTAATTACAGGTGCAGAACCTGCTTCAGAAGCTACAAGGTAATTATAATCTTTTGTGTTGGCATTTTTGAATTTGCTTTCATTGAAAATAAGATTTTCGCCTGATGCTTCAAATTCCATAACTGAACTTGCAAGTCCGCCATAAGCGCTTCCACTTGTTAGATATGGAACATCTGAGAAATCAGTAGTGCCAGTATATTTACCAGCGGAATAGTTATAATATGTGTTATCTAAAACACTGTTTCGGAGCATTGTGTCAGTTGTATATGTTTCTCCAGCAATTGTACTTAATTTTTTAATAAGAGTTGCTGTAGCTTCATCAGAAATACTATAGTTCTTGCAAAGTGTACCAATAGTCATTGTAGGATCGCTCATCATATAATGAATTAAATCTGAACTTCCACTAGCTTCTTTCCATGCATCAACTGCTTGAGCTGCTTTTTCACCAGTAACATAACCATTAACATCTTTGTCTGCTGTTAAAGTAACATTATTAAAAGTGGATGTAGAATTTGCGTTTATACCACCACGATTTCTGAATCCAATTTGACCTGTAGCAGTACTGTTATTAACTTTAAAGGTTCCACCTGAAGCAGAAACAAGTCCTGAATCCATCTTTGAAATGAAAGATGAGTTTTCAGCAGTAATGACACCACCACCTATGACATATGCACCAGCTGAACGATTGCCATAAACAGTTGTATTGAAATCTTGTACGTCCACAACACCATTACCAAAATCATTTGCTAATGCAGAAGCCTGTCCTACTGAGTAGCTTCCAGGAATACCTGTAACTGATGATATTTTATTTAAATATGCGTATCCACCATATACTACGTCAGCAACATGATTATTCCAACCTTTTAAGTTAAAGTCGGCATTATATACATAAGAGCTAGCAGTGTCTGAAGGTGCTGTATTACTACCTGCTTTGGTTCCAGCTCCACCTGCTATAATACCATTAGCACCATCACCATTAGCAGAAAAGGTACTTTTTTCACCATTAAGATCTCCAACAGTAATTTTACCACCATTTGTAGCATAGAGAAGTGCGTTCATTCCCCATTCCATCATGATTTCAACATTATAAGAACTAAGACCTGCTTCATAAGACATTTGCCCCCAATTACCAGAAGATGAAGATACAGCGTTTACTTTATCAACATCAATGGTTCCATAATCATTAGCCCATAGAATGCTACGATTTTGATTGGCCTTAGCACCAATAGCATCACCATCACTAGAAGTAGTGGCAGTTAAACTTTTTTGAGAAAAGTTATTGCCTTCACCACTTGTCTTTATAACTGAATTTGCAAAAGAAAGGTATACGTTACTTAAAATATCTCTAGCGCTTAAACCATTAAGGTTTGTGTTAGTGCTAGAGATTGTAACAGGGTTGTAAGAATAAGTTACGCTGTAAGGTGAATAGTAAAGAATATCTATATCACCATCGTTATCTGTATCTCTGTAAGTAACATATTTATAGTAGCTGCTACTTGTTGAAGGGAATTTTTTGCTTGTTTCATCCATAGAAATTTTATTGCCAGTTTTTACATCATAAGCAACTACATTTTTATCTAAATCAACTTTATTCCCGTTAATATAATAGCCCTCTTGGAAATTCAAAAGTGTTTTGACTTTGCTGTAAGAGTTATCTTTTGCGATTGCTTCATTAAGAGTAGTTGCTTGTTCAACAGTTAAAGAACGAAATGTTTTATTCAATTCATTGGCACTTAAATCACCTGCAAAGTCTTTGTAAATTTCAATGACTTGTGCTGATGGAACATAATTATCACCTGTGAATGTAACGGTATTATTAGCAAAGCTTACATCAGAAGTTTTATCACTAGCACTTTTACAAATTTTAGATATAGATTCGGCTGTGATTCCATAACTTGATGAGTTTGTTACATTTAGATAAGTTCCACCACCAATAGCAGCTGCACTTGAGTTATTAAGTGAAACACTTATACTTTCAGTATTTCCTGTTAAAACAGCTTTTCCACCAGCAGAAGTTTGAGTTGTTCCTTGTGGAAGGTATAAAGCTGCGTTACCACTACTTTGGAAAGACCCATCTTTAATAGATACATTAGGGTTTGCGAATGAAAGGATAACAGCGGTATTTAAATCATAAAAAGCCCAATCATCAATTTCGGTTACACTATCAGGAATATAAACAGCCATAATTTCACCATGATGGCCAAAAGCCTGTGCTGAAATTTTTGTAACAGGAGCTCCCCCTAGGACGCTAGGAACAATAACTACTTGATCTGTTTTTCCTGAATAATAGGTAATAGTACTAGTTACTGTTTTAGTAGTTCCAGAGGTTGTTGTTGTTGTAATATCAAAAGACCAATCACCCTCTACAGTAGAAATTTTTGTTGTAGAGGAAGCATTACCACCTTGTCCTCCTGGTGGTTCTCCCATTCCACCTTCGGGTGGCATTCCTGCTGGTGGCTGATCTGCTGCCATAACATTGGAAGAAAAGCAGGTTGTTATCATGGATAACGTTATAATAAAAGTTAAAATATGTTTTTTTAGTTTCATAATATCCTCCTATTTTCATAATTTTGTTATTCGCAGTTAATTTTAACACATAAACCTTAAATTAAACTTAAGTTACTTTTTTTGAGATAAATTTGTCTTTGATTAATAAGAGCTTATTATAAGTCGTATAAGACATTAGAATTAGTTGTTAAAAAAATATGCTTTATATAATATACTTTAATGGAAAAGATTTTCAAAAAAAGTAAACTAAATTAATTGTTAAAGAGGGTAATAGATATGTTTATAATAAAAAGTTTTTTTACTAATAGTAGTGATAAAAAAATTATTATAGGAAATGAAAAAATATTTTTTGGATGGCAAATGGAATCTGATAAAAAAAATGTTATCCAAAAAGCTTATGAAATTAAATTATTTAATAATGAAGATAAATTAATATGGGAAACAGGAAAGGTTCAAAGTAGTAAATCAATTAACGTATATTATGATGGAGCAACTTTAGAAAGTAGAAATGAATACAATTGGAAGGTAACTGTTTGGAATAATTATGATGAAGTAGCTGAAAGCGAATTTGTTAATTTTGAAATTGGATTAAATACATCTGATTGGAAAGCAAAATGGATTGAAGCAGATATGGAAATTAAATCTAAAAAAGAAGAGTTCAATTTTGGACAAATATTCTCATATCACCCTGATCCAAGTGAAATCGAAAACATTTCATTAGATCCGCCTGTAGTATTTTCAAAAGAATTTTCAGTGGAAAACAAGGAAATAAAGAAAGCTAGAATATATGTTACTGCCCATGGTGTTTATGAAGCGGAGCTTAATGGAAAAAAAGTAGGAGATGAGTATTTAGCACCTGGATTTACTACTTATCCTAAGTTACAGTATTATCAAACTTATGATATTACAGATCAAATTAAGAGTGACAAAAATGAAATTAAAATTACAGTAGCAGATGGCTGGTATAAAAGTAAACTTGGTTTAGCAGGAATTGGTCATCAATTTGGTGATAATGTTTCATTGTTAGCACAAGTTGAAATAGAATATGCAGATGGTGAAAGAAAAATTATAGGAACAGATAGCTCATTTGAAGCTGCTACAGGAGAAATAGAATATTCTGATTTGTTTATTGGTGAAAAACAAAATCATGCTGAAAAAGTAAGTAATTATTTTGAAGTTCTTGAAAAAGATTATGGATATAGACAATTAAAGGTTGATTCAGCTGAGCCAATAAAATGCATAGAAAAAATTAAAGCTATAAATATAATTACAACACCAAGAGGTGAAAAAGTTATTGATTTTGGAAGAAATATAGCTGGTATAGTTGAAGTTAAGGTAAAAGGTGCTGAAGGTGATGTTGTTCAATTACAACATACTGAAGAATTAGATTTAGAAGGAAATTTCTTTGTTAATACTATGGGGCAAAATAAATTTCAAACAACAACTTATGTTTTAAAAGGTAATGAAGAAGAAGGATTTATTCCTAAATTTACTTATCAAGGCTTTAGATATGTTAAAGTAATTGGATATCCAGGTGAAATTAGCAACGAAAATTTTACCGCTTATGTATTATCTACTGATTGCAAAAGAAGTGGAAGTATTGAAACTTCAAATCCAAAGATTAATAAACTAATAGAAAACATTTATCATTCACAAGAAAGTAACTTTCTTTCAGTACCTACAGATTGCCCACAAAGAGAAAAAGGTGGTTGGACTGGAGATGCTCAAATTTACACACCAACAGCAATTTTTAACATGAAAATAGATAACTTTATGCGACGTTGGCTTGAAAATATGAGAGCTGATCAATATGAAAATGGACAAATTCCAGGATTAATACCTTGGATAGAATCAGATAGCATGCTTTCAGGTGCTTTTGGAAATGTAAGTGCGGCTGGATGGGCAGATGCATGTTTAATTATTCCTTGGCATTTATATGTTCAATATGAGGATATTAATTTCCTTAAGGATAATTATGAAATGATGAAAAAGTGGTTAACTTATGTTGAAAACAGATGTGCTTCAAATGTAACAGAAGAGTCAAAAGGATATGAAAAGTATGTATGGGACATGGATTTTCATTATGGAGATTGGATGACACCAAGCTGTGTTAAGGGAGATGGTAGTTTAGAACCAATGATTTCCGCACAATTAACAAAAAATCAAGTTGCAACTATGTATTTTGCATATTCATCAGAACTTTTATCAAATATTGCAAATATATTAGGCAAGGAAGAAGATAAAACATATTACGCTGATTTGTCAGAAAGAGTGAAATATGCATTTAATCAAGCTTTTGTAGATAATGAAGGTAAGATTTTAAATGATCTACAAGGGTTATATGTATTAGCAGCTCATTTTAAAATGGGTAGTGACAAAGCAAATAAGAAATTTATAGATAGACTAACATTTAAGATTAAGGAAAATGGTAACAGATTAGATACTGGATTCTTAGGAACACCAATACTATTAGACGTATTAACTAATTATGGTGAAAAAGATTTAGCATATAAACTTTTACTACAAGAAGAATGTCCATCATGGTTGTATATGGTTAAACAAGGAGCTACAACTATATGGGAATGCTGGGATGCGATTAAACCAGATGGAAATAAGAGTGTAATATCGTATAATCATTATTCTTTAGGAAGCGTACAAGATTATATAGTTCGTAAAATCGGAGGGCTTGTAAAATCATCAGAAGAAAGCAGTAAATTTATAATTGAACCAGATTTGGAATCACCTTTTGAATATTGCAATTTATCTTATGAATGTCCATATGGGAATATAGAAGTTAAATGGGATTTAAATGAGAATAAAAAGGAATTGAATATAGTAGTACCAGTAGGGGTAACTATAACAGTTAAGTTGCCAAATCAAGATGATAGAAAATTAGGATCTGGGTTATATAAAATTAATATTTAATTAAATAGTTCTATTTTAGATAAATGAAAGAAGAGGAACATTCATATTCAGCAAAGATATGAACGTTCCTCTTTTTAATAAAAAATAGTTTTTACTATTCAATTTATATATTGGTTAAATATTCTTCATTTAAAGGAGCTTCAGGTAAGCATGAAATCAAAATTAAGTTTAGTATGACTAATAATATGCAAGTTCATACTTTATGTTTCAAATCGTAATACTTAAAGAAATTATCTTAAATTTAGTTGTAGATGATATTATAATCCGTTGTTAAAGAAGTAAATAAAATGTATTAAAATGTTTACATGAAAAGCTTTTCAAAAGGAATAATATAAGTTATTTAATTCGAATATTCTAAAAATAAACAAGTGAAGGGATGAATAAAAATGAATGAAACAAAAACTCCTCTTGGGAGATTATTAGTAGGTATGGTATTTGGACAATTTGGTTATACAATGGCGACAGTAGTACCACTAGCATTATTGTTAGTATTTAAGTTTATTGAAATCGATCCACAAAACATAACTACTGATTTTAGTATTGTAACTGGTATTGGAGCAATAATTAATATAGTTTTTGCTTATATAGGAGGTGCAGTAAGTGATAGAACTACATTATCTTTTGGTAGAAGACGTACTTGGATAATGATTGGATCGATAGTTGGTGCAGCAGCTCTGATGGGTGTTGGTACTGCTAAAAGTATAACTATGATAGTTGTATGTTGCTGTATTGCGTTGTTATTTTATAATCTTGCCTATGCTAGTTATTCAGCTTTAATTCCTGATCAAGTTGAGGAAAAGCATAGAGGAAAAGCTTCAGGGATAATAGGTCTTTTTAATCCTGTAGCTATTGTAATTGGAATGATAACGATGACAGCTTTGAATAACTTAACATTGACAATGAAATTTGGGGTGCTTTCAAGTGTATCTATTATTGGAGCTATCATAGCTTGTATTTTAGTAAAAGATCCTCCAATTAGTGAATATAAGTCATCACATAAAGAGGCAGCAACTGGCTTTGGTGAAAAAATGGCAAGAATTTATCCAAGTCCTAAAAAATATCCATACTTTTCATGGGCATGTTTAACTCGTTTCTTAGCAGCAGCAGCATTTGCGGCACAAACTTATGCAACAATTTACTTAATGCAAAAGTTTGGTATAGCGCAAGAGGCAGTTACTGGAATAGCAACTCTTGGAAGCTTGATAAATACTGTAACACTTGCATTATCAAGTGTAGTTGGAGGAGTGCTTTCAGATAAGTTCCGTAAGCAAAAACCATTTGTTGGTGGAGCAGCAGTATTACTTGGGATTGGTGTATGGATAATGGCTTTTGCACCATCAATAACATTTTATTTTGTTAGTCAAGCTGTAATCGGTTTTGGATTTGGTATGTTCTTAGCAGTAGATATTGCGTTAGTTGCAAGAGTTTTACCTAATAAAGAAGATTCAGCTAAAGATTTTGGTATTATGAATGTGGCAAATAATATAGCAGGTTCTATTGTACCTGTAATTGCATCACCATTAATTGCTATGGGAGGCTTCGCATTATTCTATGGTGTTTTAGGAGTTGCAGGATTACTAAGTGCAGCAGCAGTATCTCCTATTCCAGAAATGTCTCCTAATCAAGCAGAAGGAGAAACTGTTTTACAATAAATTAATTAATTTTTGCTGATAGAAAGCAATTAGAAGGACTTCCAAAGGCAATTATTATAACAGCAGAAAATGATAACTTAAGAAGAGAAGGGGAAGTCTATGGGAATTTGCTTCGTGAAGCCGGTGTAGAGGTTGAGGAGAATATGGCTACAGGAATGCCTCGTGGCTATTATGAATATGGACTTGGAGCAAACCAAGATAGCTCATTTTTACCAGATGATATTATTGCATTAATGTCAAGTGGAGCTATAAATAAAGCTGCACAGGAAGCGTTAGACTTTATAGACAGCAAATATATTAGATGATTTCTAAGGGTATAGCATGTAGTTAGAAATAGCTTATTGATATATCCTTTTAAATTTTCTATATTGTATTGAGTTGAGTAGTACCAATATATTAAGTAAGTATAAAATAAAAAAGGAATGAGGCATTAAGTAAATGGAAAAAATATTTGAATCATTAATTGACTCCGTACCTATAATTAAGGAATTATTTCAAGAAGATACTTCTGTTAGTATTGAAGATGATGAGGAGATTTTATTTATTTCACATGGCAAGAGCATGATATTACCTGTAAAGGTAGGAGATAAATTAAATGATGATTTTGTAAGAAATAAACTTAAAAAAGAAAAGAAGACAATTCATATAGTATTAAATAAGGAAGAACATGGTGTAGATATTAGAATAGTTAAGTTTCCTATTATAAATAATAAAGGTGAAATGATAGGCGCTTTTAGTTTAAATCGGAATAATGAAAAAGAAAGTTCAATAAGAAACATTTCAAATGATCTTATGGCTTCACTAGAAGGAACAGGCAATACAGTAAATAAAATAGCTGATAGTGCAGTAGACCTTTCTAATAATTTAAATACAGTAATTGAAAATACTATAAAGAAAAGTAGTGAAGCAGTAAAATTGATTCAAAGCATCTCCAAACAAACTAATATGCTAGGTTTAAATGCGTCGATAGAATCTTCTAGGGCCGGAGAATATGGAAAGGGATTTTCAGTAGTAGCTTCAGAGATGAGGAAGTTATCCGTATTAAGCGGAGAATCATCAAAAGAAATATCATCTTCACTTTTAGATATGCAAAATAGTATGGAGAGCATACTGAAATCAATAAATGAGCTTGGAAAAATAGCGGATAGACAAGCTGGATCTACAAAAGAAGTATCTACTACTATTGATGAAATTGCACTGAACTCTCAAAACTCGTAAAGAGTGTGAAAAGTGTATAAGATGAAATAAATATATATACAAACTTATTAGGTTAAGAATTTTTTTCTATATTCAGTTGGATTACATCCATAATATTTTTTAAATATTTTATAAAAGAAGTTAGTATTCTCATATCCTACATTACTGGCAACCTCAATGACTGGAATATTAGAGTTCTTCAAAAGAAAGCAAGCCTTTTTTAATTTTGCTTCCTGTAAAATAAATGTAAAATTATTGCTAGTAAACTTTTTTATTGCTGCACTTAAATAATTAGGATGAAAATGAAAATGATCAGCAACAGAAGTTAAAGTTGCATCTTGACAGTTATTTTGTATGTAAAGAATTATATCTGTAATGCTAGCATTTTTAAGTAAATTAAGACTTTCTGAATTTGTTTGATTTTCAAATGCACGAAGAAGCTCTGAGAAAATTATTATCATATAACTATTAATAACCTCATCTGAACAAAGAGATCTATCAAAATATTCACACAAAACATCGTCCATTAGTTTAGGGAGTTTTTCTGATTCGCCAGAATTAAACAGTATATAATCATTAAAATCGTTACTATGATAAAGTGCACGAATAAAAAAACTTGAAAGTAAGTTATTGCCGGATAAACGATCCATTAAAATATCATCAAGATGTTTTTTACTCATAAGACAATTTATAATTATATCATTTTCAGATACTGTTTCAATTGAATGTAATACGTTAGTATCTAATATACATACTTCGCCTTTTTTCATGGTGATATTTGTACCATTTACTATTTGATGACATTCACCTGAATAAACGTAAACCATTTCAATATAATTATGATGATGTTCGAATACTTCCACAAAACGAGGATGACAAGAAAACATAATTCCTTCAGTTGGAATAGGAATGATTTTAGCTTCAAATTGCTTTTTAGGATTTATTAAAAAATCTTCTAAATGTGCTTCATCCATTAAAGGAGTTTTTTTCAGAAGGTTTTTATCAAAGAAAGTATCTTGTATAAAAGATTTTACAACTTGAATATTATTATTGTTTTTACAACTTAAAAGAAATTTTTCGAAAAAAGTATACTCATGTAAAAACGCATTAAGTTCAAATGAATTCATATTATCACCCCTTAAATATTTAATTAATAAAAAAAATCAGTTATATGAAGAATACTTTAGCACAACAATAAGTAAAAAACAAATTTATCATATGTATTTAGAAATAGTTATTTTTATTATAGATTTATGTTGAATTATAAACTTATATTTGGTTGTATAACATATTATAATTCGTCGTTAATGAAATGTAGATAGTATATTAAAATGTTTACATGAAAATCTTTTCTGAATTAATCCTGTATGATATATAATTGCAATTTTTGAGAAATAAAAATAGAAATGACAATGAAAAAATTTCTTATAGAATATTGTTAGTATGGGAGATTTAGAGAGTTAAGGGATATGATAATAAACAAAAATTATAAAAAAGTAAACCAAGGGGGAAATAAAAAATGTTAAAAAGAACTACAAAGGTTACAAGTTTATTAATAGTTGCAGCCTCTATTATATCAATGGTTCCAGCTATGGCTACGGACATGAAAAAAGTCGCAGCTGAGGAAGGAACTGTTTATGGTGCTAAATCAAATGCAGATGGAACATTCTATATTGACGCAGAAATAAATGATGCAGATGAAGCTATTTATTCATATAAGGACGGAAAATATACTAAAGTAAATGGAGCAGATGCAGGAGATACAATAGGAGATGTAGTTTCATATGATGATAAGAACTACTTAGAAATGAATGACGGAAGTTATTATGTGGATTTAAAAACAGGAGAAACAACAGATGATGATATTATAGGAAATATAGATGATGATGCAGCATCAGCACTTAGAAAAAATATTAAAGCTGATAATGATGGAAGATTTGATGAAACCGCAGCGAAAGAACTTCCTGTTGCAGATGATAAAGTAAGAAATATTGGAGATGGTGCTGGAAATATTATTGCTGGTCAAAAAACTATGTTTGGTATTACAGGTAAGTGGAGACAATACTTCTATGAGTTAAAAACAGCTAAAGAAAGTGAAACAACATCAACGTCTACAGTTTATGCAGATGATAAAGGAAACTATATTGATGCAGATTATAACTTAGGAAAAGTTGGAGTAGTGTCAACAACGTATGGTGCTGTTAATATTGAAAATACAAAAGATACTTATGAATCAACAGTTAATGGAACGACTTATGAAATGAAGGCTACAATTGCAAATGATGTAACATGGGATGAAGGTCCAGTATATATAACAAGAACAGCAAATCTTAAAATTTGGGGAAGAGTAAAAACATCGAATGATTCAAATTCATATGCAGATATAACAGATAAAGTATCATTTGGTTCAAAGAGCAATAATCATGTAGCGCCAACTATTAATTCAGATGGAAGTATAAAAGTACTACAAAGAATTTCGAAAGCGCAAGCCTCAGATGAAATTGATGGAATTAAATATGCTAAAGATGTTAAAACGTACTTTATAACAGATGTGGATGGTAATGCGCAACCATTACTTGGACTTGGAGATATAACAAATGCAATTGATGCAACGCCTTATGCTGGATATGGATTAATAACAGGTCAAACTGACGGATATCTTGTAAGTTGCTATAAAGATATGAGTCAAGCTCATCAATATACAGAAACTATAAATCTAAAACAAGAAAATGGATATTACTATACAGATGTAGATGATGTAGATGATGTTACAGCTGCTTCAAACGATGCTATGGTAATAGGCTGCGGAGATGTTTATGCTTTATCAGATGATGGATATATTGAAAGATTTAATGGTAAAGAGAGTTCATTTGAAAAGTTATATAAGGTAGATGGAGGAATGGACAAAATAAGCGCTAGCTTACCAATATTCTCAGTTGTTTGGAATAAAGATAATGAAAATTATTCAATTATAACTCCAGGGGCTTCAGCAGGAGATAAAAAAGATACAACAGCAACTACTACTGAAGCAGCAATTACAACAGGCACAAAAACTGAAGCAACTACAACAACAGATGTAAAAGCAGGTTGGGCAAAAGCTGCTGACGGAACTTGGTCATTTGTTAAAGCTGATGGGACAAAAGCTATAGCATGGTTACAAGATGGTGCTACGTGGTACTACTTAAATGCAACAGGAGTAATGCAAACTGGTTGGATTAATGACAACGGAAATTGGTATTACTTTAATGCAGCAGGTGAAATGTTAGCTAATACAACAGTTGATGGATATGTATTAGGAGCTAGTGGAGCTTGGGTTAAGTAGGGAACGAATGTGAGTTTCGTCCGAATTTATTTTATGAAGAAATAATTTAATTAAATTATTGTGATGATAATCCAAATATAAGAGAGAAATTATAGAAACTGTAGAATAATTATTAAAGTTATCTACAGTTTTTATTATATAAATTTTTACTAGAACATGAACTTAATTTTTAATGAGATAATATATAGATTATTATCAGTGTATAGGTTATCATTATTATAATATTATTTGGTGAAAATCCCAAAATAATCTAATTTAGAAGAGAAAATTATAAAATAACATGAAAAATTATATGAAAAATTATATGAAAGTAAATATGGAGGGGGATTTTTTTGAAGAAGAGGGTATCAATTTTATTAAGTTTGATTATCGGTCCAATGATAGGGGCAACTGCATTTACTAGTGTAATAATTCCTAATAACCTTATGGGAGGAGGAATAGGTGGACTTGCACAATTGTTAAATAAAACTACAGGATTAAATCTGCAGCTTTTGCTTGCTAGCATGTTCCTACCTATAGCTCTTTGGGCTTTTTTCAGATATGGAATAAAGCAGATTATTACAGCATCAATAAGTTTTATTCTTTTCACAGTGTTTATGGGGATTACACCACTTATTGTACCGGTATTAAAAACAGATGCTATTTTGGCTGCCATTGTTTCTGGTGTATTACTTGGTATATCAGGAGGGGTTATTTTAAGGCTTGGTGTTTCCAATGGACCAGAAGCACTTATTGGAATGCATCTAAAAGAAAAATTCAATCTCCAAATTGGAGTATTTATGACGATTTTTAATTCAATAATAATTTTATTATCGTTATTCAAGGCAGATATGACAATTGCGCTTTACTCAGCAATTTCAATCTATATTTCAGGAAAAATAACGGATTTTATTATTCTTGGTTTTGGACGCTATTATGAATTAAATATAATAACAAAAGAATATATTATGGTATCAAGTTTTATTCAAACGGAAATAAAAAGAGGTGTAACATATATTCAATGTGTTGGAGCTTATGAATTAAATAATAAAATGATGATTAAAACTTTAGTAAAAAGTGATGAGATAGTAAAAATTAAGAATTACATAAAATCAGTTGATTTAGAATGTTTCATTTATATAAATAAAAGTTCTGAGGTTATTGGTACGGGTTTCAAAAACTAAGGCACAATCAAAAAAAATAATAGACCAGTATGCTTGTTTAGTATTTTCTATCATATTCCTAAAAGGTTTTTATTGAGTCATAAATCTAATTATCACCAAATGAAGGTTATTATGGAAAAATTATTTACTGCCTTTCAAAAAATAGTTAAGTCTTCAACTGCAACTATATCAAAAACTGAAAAGAAAGATGAGAGTATTAAAGTTACTGTTAAGGTTCGTAGTGGGTTACAGGTATTGCATAGTCCTATAGACGGTGAAATTATTGATTTAAATAAGGTTCCAGAGGGAGCTTTTTCAGGAAAATTATTAGGAGATGGTTTCGCAATTATACCTACAGGAAACAAAGTATATTCTCCAGCTGATGGTGAAGTAGTTGTCTTGTTTCCAACTAAGCATGCAGTAGTAATATTAACGGAAGAAGGACTTGAAATTTTAATTCATATAGGTATAAATACTTCAAGTTTACAAGGTGAGGCGTTTACAGTTCATGCGCCGAAAGGTACTAAAGTTAAGACTGGAGATTTACTTATAACCTTTGATAATGAAATAATTAAAAAAAATGGGAAAAGCCCAATTTCTCCTATAATTATTACTAATATGAATGTTGTCAAAGGGCTTTCTGTTGACTTTGGTAACAAGAAAGCTTTAGAAAAAGTTTGTGAAGTTACATTAATTTAAGGCACATTCAAAAAAATAACGAGTCCATCTGCTAGTATATTTTGGACTTGTTATTTTTTTCATGTGCCTTAAAAAATCTTGATACTTATAATAAAATAGTGTTGACAAAAATAATTATAAGAGTTAATATTAATTCGTACCCGAACGAACGAGGTGAGAAAATGAAAAGTGGATGTATATTAACCAAGATAAATGAAATTAGCTCTATTTCAAATAAGTTTATTGCAAGAAAAATAAAAGAAGAGGGCTTGCCAATATTGCCAAATCATATTCCATTATTTTATATACTTCCTGAAGATGGAAGTCCATTGATTTTCAATGAAATATCAAATATATGGAAAATATCTAAATCTTCATTATCTGATATTATAAATAAGTATGAAAACCAAGGTTTAATAAAAAAATGTAATTGCTCTGAAGATAAAAGAAGTGTATATATAAGTCTTAACCCAGAAGCTTTATATATAGTACAAAAGCTTCTGAGTATAGATGCTGAATTTTTAGATTTAATGCTAAATGATTTTGATGATAATAAAAAACAAATATTTGAAGAAAATATTAATAAAGTTTTGAAGAATACTGAGAAGATGCGTTAAGAGCATTTTCTCAAAGGTATTTATTCCGTTCGCGTACGAAATAAATTTAAATTATGATATGAAGAGGAGACATTAAAATGAACGAAACATTAAAGGTAATAAGAGAAAGAAGAACTACAAGAAAGTTTAAAGCTGAACAAATAAAGGAAGAAGAATTACAAGCTATACTTGAAGCTGGTTTATATGCACCAAGTGCTCATAATAAACAATCTTGGAATTTTACAGTTCTACAAAATGCAGAGTTAATTGAAGAATTAAATATCGAATCTAAAGAAGCAGCAAAGAATTTTCCAGATGAATTACTTAGGAAGATGGCTAATAATGATAAATTTAATGTTTTTTACGGAGCTCCAACAGTTATTATAGTTTCTGGAGATAATAATGGAATGATGCCTCAGGTAGATTGTGCAGCAGCAGCAGAAAACATGTTGATTGCAGCAGAATCTTTAGATATAGGTTCTTGCTGGAATGGATTTGTGAGCATCTTGTTTAATAGTGAAAAGGGAGTAGAATACAAAAGTAAATTAAATCTTCCGGATGGATATACACCATATTACGCAGTATTACTAGGATATAAAGATGTTAAAATCAGTAATGCGCCAGAAAGAAAGGCAAATTCAGTACAATATATTAGATAGTAATATAAGAGCTTTATATACTAAATAAATTATTTTTATATAAAGCTTTTTTTGACTTCAATTTACGAAAAATAAGGAGGAAAGTTATGTTTAAGTCTATAAGAAAAAACTTGATTTTTAATTTTGTAGTTATGGCTGCAATTATTTTAATAATTAATACTATTTTTGCAACTTATCAAATGGTAACAGGATTGCAAAATCAAATGAAATATGATGGTAGTAATCTAGCTAATATTATAAGGGTAAATATAGAAAATGCAGGAATTGATAATATTAGTAAAGTACAAGATATAATTGATGAAACTTATGACCACTCAGAGGGAAATTTATTTTATATAGGTGCAGTGTCACCTGATAGAACACTGGTTGCAGGGACTTCAAAGGATTCAATTGGACAAAAAATAGATTCTAAAGAATTAGAAAATGTTTTTAAAGGAAAGACTGAAGCTTTTATGAATGAATGGAAAAACACTCCAGCATATAATGTAACAGTGCCTATAAAACAAGGAGAAAAAGTAGTTTTGAGTGTTTCAGTAGGTATTTCGGTGAATAATATGGAAGATACAATAACAAGTAGTATTGTGAAAGCTATTATCTCAGGTATTATTATTCTAATTATGGTTACTATTGCTGCAATAATAATAGCAAAAAGAATAGCAGAACCTATAGAGAGTATGGAAGTTACTGTTGGGGAAATAGGAAAAGGGGATTTAACTACTGAATATAAGGTTAAAGGTAAGGATGAAATTGGTAGGCTAGCTTATACAAGTAATGAAACTACTAAAAGTCTTAGAGTACTTATAAAGAAAATTAAATCTATTTCTTTAAGTTTAAATAATCTTTCACAAGACATTTCCAATGGTGGTGAAGAAGTAGCATCAGCCAGTGAGGAAATTGTAGCAGCGGTTACAAGTGTATCTGAGCAGGGCATAAAGCAAACAGAAGATTTATCAAATGCACTTGAAATTTTAGAAGATTTTTCGTCAGACTTAAATAATGTAAGTGATAAATTACTTAAACTAGGTGAAAATGGAGAAGAAATAAAAAATGACTCAACTAAAGGAGCAGAAAATATAACTAGTCTATCAAATACTATAGAAGATATGCAAAAATCTTTTCACATTGTAAGAAATAAAGTTGGAAATTTAGATGAATCTATATCACAAATCAATTCTATAGTGGATGTTATAAATAGTGTAGCCAAGCAAACAAATCTTTTAGCGTTAAATGCATCTATAGAAGCAGCAAGAGCCGGAGAATCAGGAAAAGGTTTTTCAGTAGTAGCTGGAGAAATAAAAAAACTTGCTGAAGAAGTTTTAACTTCGGCTAAAAATATAACAGGTTTAGTTAATAAGGTTATGAAAGAAACAAAGGATGTTTCAGAAACTACTGATTTGGCAGCGAATATAGTAGAGGAAAGTAAAGAAAATATAGAAGAATCAGTAAGTGCCTTTAAGGAAATTATTACTAAGGTAAATAACATTCCAGTGAAAATAAATGAAGTTAATGAAGTTCTTCAAAAAACCATGAAAGGCAAAGATAAAATTATATCTACAGTAGAAAGTATCGCCTCTAATTCAGAGGAAATATCATCACTTTCACAAGAAGTTACAGCATCAACAGAAGAACAATCGGCTATAACTAATGAAATGGCGATTACAGCCAAAAAATTACTTAATATGGCAAAGGCTTTGGAAAATAATACTTCAAGCTTTAAAGTATAATTATGGTAAATGTAAAATTTAAAATTGATAGGAAATAAGTAAGTGATATTTAAAGGAGGTAAAAATGAATACTACATTTAATAAACCTATAAATGAAATAATAAAGAAGAGACACTCTGTAAGAAACTATGAAAATACAGGGATATCAAAAGATGTGAAAGAAAAGCTTCAAAGTTATTTGGATGAAATCAACAGTTCAGAGGGCCCTTTTGGTGGAAGAGCTAAAATACAATTAGTTGAAAAGGATGATACAGATAAAGAAATAAAATTAGGTACCTATGGAGTAATAAAAGGTGCAAATCATTATTTAGCTGTAGCTTATAAAAAAAGTAAGCATGATCTTGAAGATTTAGGATTCTTATTTGAAAAGGTAATATTATATTGTACATCTTTAGGACTCGGAACTGTTTGGTTAGGTGGAACATTTAACAAAGGTAATTTTGCAAAAGCAATGCAGTTAAAAGAAGATGAAATATTACCTATAGTATCACCAGTAGGAGTTGAGGGTGGAAAAAAATCCATTTTAGCAAGAATATTTGGAAGTAATACATTTAAAAGAAAAGATTTTGGTGAAATATTTTTCAATAAGAATTTTGATACGCCTCTAAAACCTGAAGATGCAAAAGAGTATAATGAGGTTTTAGAAATGGTTCGTATTGCTCCATCAGCAATGAATAAGCAACCTTGGAGAATACTAAAAGATGGTAATAATTATCATATATATTCAGAAGGAAAAATTGAAATGAGTAGAATTGATATTGGAATATGCATATGCCATTTTTATTTATCTGCAAAAGAAAAAGGATTAAAAGGTGAAATTAAGGTGTTAAGTTGTAGAGAGGATAATAAATATAAATATGTAGCATCATGGATTGGTTAATGATTAATATGTCTAACACTAATTTTTTTAATAACTCAACTTTATATCATGAATTAAACATGATACAAAGTTGAGTTATTATTTTGTTGTAAGAATAGTTTATTGAATATATAATTATTAGGCATAATCAAAAAAATAGCAAGTAAATATGCTAGTCTATTTTGAACTTGTTATTTTTTGGCTATGCCTTAAATCTAACTAATTTAATAAGAAACGGGAAGTGATTTTAATAATGGATTCAAAGAAGAGAAATATAGTAATATCATTAATGGTAGCAATGTTTTTAGGTGCAATTGAAGGAACAGTTGTAACCACGGCTATCCCAACTATAGTAAAAGATTTACAGGGATTTGAAATTATCAGTTCAGTTTTTTCAGTATATTTATTAACGTCTGCAATTGCCACACCTATATATGGTAAATTGTCAGACTTATATGGGAGAAAAAATATACTTTCAATAGGAATAATAATATTCTTAGTTGGAAGTTTTTTATGTGGATTGTCACATAATATGTATATGTTAATTGGATTTCGTGCAATTCAAGGAATAGGTGCTGGTGCAATATTCACAGTTACATATACAATTGTTGGGGATGTATTTACAATTGAGGAAAGACCTAAGATTCAAGGGATTATAGGTACAGTATGGGGGATTGCAAGTCTTGCAGGTCCATTCTTAGGAGGGATTTTAATAGACATACTGTCTTGGCATTGGATATTTTTTATAAACATTCCTTTTGGAATATTATCAATTATACTTCTTCAAAGGAATCTAAAGGAAAATTTTAAGAAGACAAAGCACAAAATTGATTATGCAGGGACTATTACTTTATCAATGGCAATGGTAATATTTTTAAATATTTTCATATCAACCGAAAACATAAACTTTAATCATAATGTATTTGTTGTAATCTCAGTTTTATTAACTATTATATTGCTATTGGCATTTTATAAAATAGAAAGAAGAGCAGAAGAACCAATTATTCCTTTTGATATATTTACAAAGACAAGTTCAATTGTAAATTCAATAAGTTTTTTAGTTTCAGCCATATTGATAGGAGCAGATGTTTATTTGCCAATATATATGCAAAATGTACTAGGTTTTAGTGCTAAAGTATCAGGATTAGCCCTAGCTCCAATGTCAGCATCTTGGCTAATAGCTTCAGTAATTTTAGGTAAATGCATAGTGAAATATGGAGCGAAAATAGTAATACTAATATCAAATATTATTTTACTTATTAGTATAATATTACTGCCTACATTAGGTATAAATTCTCCGCTGGTGTTAGTATTAATATATGTTTTTATAATGGGTTTTGGATTTGGTGGAGCTTTTACTACTTTAACTCTAATCGTGCAAGAATCTGTAGAATATAACAAAAGAGGTGCTGCAATTGCTACTAATTCATTGCTTAGGACTTTAGGACAAACGATAGGTGTAGGTGTATTTGGCAGTATATTTAACTTATACATAATTAAATATTTTATTAGATCAGGCATAGAAGGAGTAGATCCAAGTAATTTATATAACTCTTCTGCACAAAATGTTGTAGTAACTGCTGAGCAAATAAAACTTTCATTAAACAGTTCTTTGCATGTTCTGTTTATGATACTCATAATTATATCTATCTTATCCTTAGTTTTATCAGTATTAATGCCTAGAATAGTAAGTAAACCGAAAGCAACAGAGGTTTAAGAGTTTGGACAAAGCATTAGAATATTAGTAAAGTCTTTAGGTAATAGAGGCAAGAGTGTTGCTAGGTAGTGGTATTTTTGAATTAAAAATAAAAAATAGTATGAATATTATTTTAGAATAAATATAAATGAGTAATAGAGATATTTTTTAGAAGGGAGTATCTCTATTACTATTTTTTTGATATAGCAAATTATAAAATTAAAATATATAATAGTAACATGCTAAAATTTTTTTAAAAGAAGGTTAACGAATTGTATGAAAAGAGTAAATGAAGCTTTTAGTGATTATAAATTGGGTGGAAACATAAATACTGCCTTTATAGAATCCGTATCTTTACGTAAAAGAACTAAAGTCTTAGAAATGGAAATTAGTTCAGATAACTATATTGAAATAGGAGAAATTGAAAGCTTTAGCAATTTTATAAAAGAAAGATTTGAATTAAATGATTCTAAAATTACTGTGAAGTATACTGAGGAAGTCAAAATAAGGCCTATTGAAGAGGAATTAAAAAATATTATATTATCCATGTCAAAAAAATATCCTGCTTTAAAAGCCGCTGCAAATAATAGTGAATATGAAGTAGTTGGAAATACTATAACTTTCAATTTTAAAATTCCAGTATCAGTTTTTTTGAAAACTATGGAGTATGATAAAGAAATTAATAAAGTAATAAAATATATGTATGGCAAACACTATGATATTAATTTTGTTGATAAATTATGCAGTGAGGAATTAGTAAAGATTGCAGAAGATAAACGTGCAAATGAAATGAATTTTATTAAAGAAATCAAAACTACACAAAGCTATAATGCACCTGAACCTCCTAAGAAATTTGAAGAAAACAGACAGGAAGCAAAGGCAGACGGTGATGATAAAAAAGCAAATTCACTTTTGATTGTCGGTAGAAATGCTAACATTAAGGAACCGGCAGTAAGAATTATTGATATAACACCAAATGAGGGAAGAGTAGCGTTGCAAGGTGAAGTATCTAATATAGAAGCAAAGGAATTAAGAAGTGGAAAAACATTAATTTCTTTTGATTTATATGATGGATCAAATTCTATGACTTGTAAGGTATTTTGCAAGCCTGGTGAAGATGTTGAAGTGTTACCTAAACTTAAAAAGGCTAAGGGTGTTAAACTTGTTGGAAGTGCAGGTTATAGCAATTATACTCATGAAGTTGAACTTATTGCCAATAATATAATTGAAACAGAAGGCATGAGGAAGACTAAGAGACAGGATAAAGCAGAGGTTAAGAGAGTAGAGCTTCATATGCATACACAAATGAGTCAAATGGATGCAATGTCAAGTGCCAAGGATTTGATTAAAAGGGCTATGAGCTGGGGAATGAAATCTATTGCTATAACAGATCATGGAGTAGTTCAATCATTTCCAGAAGCACATAAATTAATTGGAAGAAATAATCCAGATATGAAAATTATATATGGAGTAGAAGCATATTTGACTCCAGATAAAAAGCCATCCACAACAAATATTAAGGGACAGAGCATTGATACTACTTATTGTGTTCTAGATTTAGAAACTACAGGTTTTTCTCCAGTGACAGAAAAAATTACTGAAATAGGAGTAATGAAAATACAGGATGGAAAGATAATAGATAAGTTTACCTGCTTCGTGAATCCACAAAAGCCTATTCCTTCAAGGGTTGTGGAGATTACTAAAATAACTGATGATATGGTAAGAAATGCAGAAACCATAGATAAGGTATTTCCTAAAATGCTGGAGTTTATTGAAGGAAGTGTTTTAGTTGCTCATAATGCTGAATTTGATATAGGCTTCTTAAAGCATAATGCAAAGGTCTTAAGCTATGATTTCGATTTTACCTATATAGATACTTTGTCTTTAGCAAGAGAAATATTCCCTGATTTTAAAACTTATAAGTTGGGAAGGATTGCTAAAAACCTTGGTATAAAAGTTGAAGTTGCTCATAGAGCTTTAGATGATGTAGATACCACGGTTAAGGTGTTTAACATAATGATTGAGAATCTAAAGGAAAGAGGAGCAGAAACCCTTGAAGATATAGATATATATGCTTCCGATGAGGAATCTAAGAAGCAAGCGTATAAAAAGGTTAAGACCAATCATGCGATAATACTAGCAACGGATTATGTAGGTTTAAAGAATTTGTATAAGCTTGTATCATATTCTCATTTAGATTATTTTTATAAAAAGCCACGTATATTAAAGAGTATGTATAAAAAATATTCTGAAGGCTTAATAATTGGTAGTGCTTGTAGTGATGGTGAACTTTATAGCTCAATATTACTCGGAAAATCCGATGAAGAAATAGAAGCTATTGCAAAGTACTATGATTATTTGGAAATCCAACCTCTGGGAAATAATGATTATTTAATAAGACAAGGGCAAGTGCCAAATAAAGAATATCTAAAGGAAATAAACAAAAAAATAGTAACACTTGCAGAAAAGTTTAATAAACCTGTAGTGGCAACAGGAGATGTTCATTTCTTAGATCCTGAGGATGAGATATATAGACGTATATTAGAATCCGGACAGGGCTTTAAGGATGCAGATGATCAAGCTCCATTATATTTAAGAACCACTGAAGAGATGCTTAATGAATTTGCTTATTTAGGAAGAGAAAAGGCTTATGAGGTAGTAGTTACAAATACCAATATGATAGCAGATATGTGTGAGCAGATTAGCCCTATTTCAGATGAAAAATGTCCACCTCACATAGATGGTTGTGAACAGACTATTAAAGATATTGCTTATGAGAAATCACATGAGTTATATGGAGATGAGCTGCCAGAAATAGTTCAAGCGAGACTAGATAAAGAGCTGGATTCTATTATAAAAAATGGATTTTCTGTTATGTATATTATTGCTCAAAAACTGGTATGGAAATCAAATGAAGATGGATATCTAGTAGGTTCAAGAGGATCTGTTGGTTCTTCTTTTGTAGCAAATATGACTGGTATAACAGAAGTAAATGCGTTGCCACCACATTATAGATGTTCTAAATGTAAGCATTCGGACTTTTCGGATTATGGTTATAAAATTGGTTTTGATTTACCTGATAAAGAGTGTCCTGTTTGTGGCGAAAAACTAGTTAAGGATGGCATAGATATACCATTTGAAACCTTCTTAGGCTTTAATGGAGATAAGGAGCCAGATATAGATTTAAACTTCTCAGGAGAATATCAGGCCAAAGCCCATAAATATACAGAAGTAATTTTTGGTAAGGGCACAACATTTAAAGCTGGAACTATAGGAACTATAGCAGAAAAAACAGCTTTTGGTTATGTGAAAAAGTATTATGAGGAAAAAAATATAGTAATAAATAAGGCGGAAACAATAAGAATATCAACAGGATGTACAGGTATAAAAAGAACTTCAGGACAGCATCCGGGTGGAATTATAGTAGTGCCTAAAGGACGCGAAATTTTTGAATTTTGTCCTGTGCAGCATCCTGCAGATGATGCCAATTCAGAGATTATAACAACACATTTTGATTATCACTCCATTGACCAGAATTTATTGAAACTGGATATATTGGGGCACGACGATCCGACAGTTATAAGAATGCTTCAGGATATAACAGGAGTTGATCCGAAAGATATACCTATGGATGATAAGGATACTATGTCAATATTCTCATCAACTCAAGCTCTTGGAGTAACATCTTCGCAGATAAACTCCAAGGTAGGAACTTTTGGAATACCTGAATTTGGTACTAAGTTTGTAAGAGGAATGCTTGTAGATACAAAGCCTAAAATTTTCTCTGATTTAATATTTATTTCTGGACTTTCCCATGGTACAGATGTATGGGTAGGAAATGCAAAGGACTTAATTGATCAAGGGATAGTAACCTTAAGTGAAGCTATATGTACAAGAGATGATATTATGATTTATCTTATTAAAAAAGGATTGCCACCAGGCGAGGCATTTAAGATAATGGAGCTAGTACGTAAAGGGCAGGCACTTAAGAATCCTGCTAAATGGTTAGAATATGAAGCCTTAATGAGGTCCCATGATGTGCCAGAATGGTATATAGATTCATGTAGAAAGATAAAATATATGTTCCCTAAGGCTCATGCTGCAGCCTACGTAATGATGGCTTTCAGAATAGCTTGGTTCAAGGTGCATATACCTCAGGCTTATTACGCAACCTACTTCAGTATTAGAGCAAAGGCTTTCGATTCAGAATTTATGATCTTTGGGAAAGAAAAGGTTAAGGAAAGAATGAAGGAAATTGAGATCATGGGTTATGATGCTGCTCCTAAAGATAAGGATATGTATGATGATTTAGAGATAGTTCTAGAAATGTATGAGAGAGGTTTTAGATTTCTTCCAATTGATTTATATAAATCTCATGCTACAAAATTTCAAGTTGAAGAGGATGGCATAAGACCATCTATAAACAGTATATCAGGTATGGGAAATGTGGCTGCAGAAGGAATATCCAATGCTTCAAAAGAAAAAACATTTAATTCCGTAGAAGATGTAAGGAAGCGTTCTAAGATTGGAAATGCAGCAATAGAGTTACTTAGAAAATTTGACTGTTTAAATGGTCTTCCTGAAAGTGATCAAATGAGTTTTTTTGATGCAGGTTAAATCATTTTAAAATCTAGAGGCTATAGTTACTTATTTCTAAAATAAGTAACTATAGCTCTTTTGTTATATGATATAATTAATTATAATTGTTACTTAATTTATATTATAGGTACTATTTTTACAAAATATTATATAATTAGCAACTTGATTAAAAATTACGTAGTTTAAATGCTAAGAGAGGATAATGGTAGATATGATAAGTATAACTAAATTGTTATGTAATTCAGAAAATTTTGGGGATAGTTTAAGATATGTAGAAGGTGCTTCAGTAGAAAAATATGGAGTGAGTCCAGGAAGAGGTCCTGTAGTTGCTTGGAATTGCACGAAAACTTGTAATTTAAAATGCAAGCATTGTTATGCAAGTTCAGATAGCAATAGATATGAAGGGGAGCTTACATTAAATGAATCAAAAAAATTCATTGATGATTTGAGGGAGTTTAATGTGCCGGCATTATTATTTTCTGGTGGGGAACCACTAATGAAGGATAATATTTTAGATTTATTAGATTATGCAAGCAAATCTAAAATTAGAAGTACTATATCAACTAATGGTACTCTTTTAGATAAAGATATTTGTAAATCCCTAAAGAAAATAAACCTTGGATATGTTGGGGTAAGTCTTGATGGGATTGGATCAAATCATGATGAATTTAGAGGAGTTAAAGGTGCATTTGATGGTGCTCTAAGAGGAATAAGAAACTGTATTGAAGCAGAACAAAAAGTGGGTCTTAGATTTACTATAAATAAAAATAATTATAAAGAATTAGAAGATATATTTAAGCTTATAAAAGAAGAAAAGATTCCTAGGGTATGCTTTTATCATTTGGTTTATTCAGGCAGAGGAAGCAAAATGGTGGAGGAAGATATTTCTAAGGAAGAAACAAGACAAGTTTTAGATTTGATTATAAGTAAAGCTATAGAATTTGGTCCTAGTGTTGAAATACTTACTGTAGATAACCATGCAGATGCTGTCTATACATATTTAAAATCATTAGAAAAATATAAAGATAAAAGTGAGAATATATTAAAACTTCTAAAAACTAATGGTGGAAATAGATCAGGAATGGCTTTTGCTAATGTAGATTTTTATGGTAATGTTCATCCAGATCAATTTACTTGGCAACATACATTTGGAAATGTTAAAGAAGAAAAGTTTGGTTCTATATGGAAGAATTCAAATAATGAAATATTAACTGGTCTTAGAAATAGAAAAGAATTATTAAAGGGTAGATGCTCACAATGTAAATGGTTAAATGTATGTAATGGAAATTTTAGAACTAGAGCAGAATCAGTATATAACGATTTTTGGGCAGAAGATCCTGCTTGTTATCTTACTGATGAAGAAATTAAGATTATATAGTACATAGCTGAAATAAGAAGTATTTTTTTAGTGGATATGAATTTATAGAATTTACAATGATTAACAATTGTCGATGATCAATACTCAATTGTCAATGAAGGAGGAAACGCCGTAGGCTTTTCTTAAAAATTAAAAGAAAGCCTATGGCTTTCAACCTTAATTGAAAATTGATAATTGAGCATTGAAAAGTGACATAATCTATATAAAGGGGAGGAAAAAAATTATGATAATATCATGGAATACTACTAATAAATGTAATTTGAAATGTAGTCATTGCTATAGAGATTCAGGTAAGGAAAGTCAAGGGGAATTAAATACAGAAGAAGCAAAAAAGCTTATAGATGAAATTGCAAAAGCTAATTTTAAAATAATGATATTTTCAGGCGGAGAGCCACTTATGAGAGACGATATTTTTGAGCTGATAAATTATGCAGTTAAAAGTGGACTACGACCTGTGCTTGGAACAAATGGTACTCTTATAACAAAGGAAATGGCACAAAAATTAAAAGATGCTGGTATTTCTGCAATAGGTATAAGTCTTGATAGTCTTAATTCAGAAAAGCATAACTCTTTTAGAGGAAGTGATTCTGCATTTAAAGATACTATTTACGCTATGAAAAATTGTAGAGATTTAGGAATTAGATTTCAAGTTCATACAACAGTTATGGATTGGAATAAGGATGAAATAATTAGCTTAACTGACTTTTCAGTAGCCATGGGTGCAGCAGCTCATCATATTTTCTTCCTTGTGCCTACTGGAAGAGGAAAGAATATAGAAGATGAATTGTTAACCCCTGAAGAATATGAAGATTTATTAATTGCAATAATGAAAAAGCAAAATGAAGTTAGTATAGAAATAAAACCAACATGTGCGCCTCAATTTGTTAGAGTTGCAGAAAAACTAGGTATAGATAGCAGATTTAAAAGAGGATGCATTGCAGGATTAAATTATTGTATTATTAATCCTAAAGGTGATGTACAAGCTTGTGCTTATCTAACTGAAGTAGCTGGTAACGTTAGAGATTTGCCTTTCGATGAAATATGGAAAAGCAATGAATTATTTAATAATTTAAGAACTCAAGATTATAAGGGAACTTGTAATAGTTGTAACTCTAAAAAGAATTGCGGTGGCTGTAGAGCAAGGGCTGCATATTATAATGATGGGGATTATATGTCATCTGATAGAATATGTATATTTAACAATTAAGGCATATAAAATTGTCGGACATACAATATATGTCGCATCTTTGACTTGTTATTTTTTTGATTATGCCTTATTTAATATGTCTAAAATTTTATTTGTAGTTGTGGAGGAATTCTTGTGGATACAATAGATAAAAAGTTGCTTAATCTTATGCAAAATGAAATTCCAATAGATAAAAGGCCATTTAAAATATTAAGTGAAAAGTTATTGATTACAGAAAATGAAGTTTTAAAAAGAGTAAATAAATTAAAAAGCGAAGGAATTATAAGACGAATAGGTGGAATCTTTAATTCGAGAAAAATAGGATATACAAGCACTCTTTGTGCAGCTAAAGTTCCTGTAAATAAAATTAATGAAGTTGCAGCATGTATAAATGAGTATTGTGAAGTAACACATAATTACTTAAGAGAAGATGAGTACAACATGTGGTTTACCGTAATAACACATTCTCAGGAAAGTTTAAATGATATTATTAAAGAAATAAAAGAGAAAACTGCTTTAAGTGAAATCATGAGTTTACCATCTATTAAATTATTTAAAGTTAAAGTGGCTTTAAATTTTCAAGGAGATGATAAAAATGATTGATAGTTTAGATAAGAAAATAATACGTAGATTACAAGAGGATATTTCTATAACAGCTACACCATATAAGGAAATATCTGATGAACTTAATATGACAGAAGATGAGCTTATACACAAAATGAAAACTTATAATGAAACTGGGATATTAAAAAGAATTGGAGCTATACTTTATCATAGAAAAGCAGGTTTTAATGCCAATGCTATGGTAGTTTGGAAAATTGATAAAGAAAAGTTAGATGATACTGGGAAATACATGGCATCTTTTTTAGAAGTAAGTCATTGTTATGAAAGACAGCCTTGCGGTTCTTGGGATTATAATCTTTATACAATGATACATCAAAGAGACAGAGAAAGTTGCAATAAAATTATAGAGAACATAGCAAGTGCTATAGGTACTGAAAATTATAAAGTTTTATATAGTATTAAAGAATTGAAAAAAACTAGTATGAAATATTTCAAGTAAAGTAATCAAATTAAGCGTTATAGATGCCTACAGTGGAAATCATACTTATGCGTATAACCACCGAAATCAGAAACATTGTTGTTTCGCAGGACTATGAAAATTTCGCTGAAAGCACTAAATGGAAGGTTGCACCCACTTTAGCTTGCTCCAACTATTCAGTCGGACAAGCTAAAGTGGAACAACCTAAAGGGGAAACTCGACTCACATTCGTTCGCTGAGTAAGTGATTCACACCAAATCACAGATTTGGGTTCTCTACTTAAGTGCTTTTAGCAGCTTATTTTCAAATGCCTGCTTCATATTATGACCCTTGTGGTTACAAAAATGTTTCTGATTTCTTTGTTTGGATATGTTATTAAGTATGGTAAGTATTGAATTTAATGCCAAGTATAAATACAACTTTAGTTATGGGTATCTATATAGATAAACAGATGTAAAGTTGTATTCATATAAAGATAGATATTGAGCCAGAAATTTGGAGGTATAAGTGCTATTTATACTTATTCATTAAATTAAATTAAATAAAATTATCAATACTCAATGCTCAATTGTCAATTATTGAACATTGAGTATTGATAATTGGCATTGTGAATTGACAATTGCAACATATAAAATATAAAAGTTTAAAACAAAAAATAGGGGGTCATCCTTTGTGATATAAGGGATTGTAGGATGTTAGGGTGCATAAAGAAAGAAACAAGAGCATAAAGGAACTTATCATAGCTAATATCATTTAGTGCAATTAGTTCAAGCTTTGTTGTGTTGAAAAATGTCGAAAACATGATAGTATAGAGACATGGACTTGCTCGAAAGAAAAGATAAGCACATGAATCTGTTATTTTTTTGATTGTCCCTAAATAGAAGCAAGAAACCAAATAAAACTCATAAAGGAGAAAAACTAATGAAGAAAGCATTTTTACAAAAGATTGTGGTAGCAGTTATTGTAGCTACATCAATGAGTACTTTATCAACATTAGGAGTATCTGCAGCAACTAACAATTTAACAGCTAATAATTTTTATGATTCAATTTTAAATCAAACATTAAAAGCTGGTTGGGTTTCTGATAATGGAAATTGGTACTTTTATAATAAATCAGGTGATGTAAAGACTGGTTGGATTTCTGATAATGGCAATTGGTATTTCTGTGATGATACAGGAGCAATGCAAACAGGTGTGATTAAAGTAAATGGTAAAACTTATTGCTTAAATACAGATGGTGCAATGGAAACTGGAAATGTTGCGGTAAATAATAAGACATATAAATGTTCCTTAAACGGACAAGTTGTAGGAAGTAAAGTTCCAACAAGTGATAAAGTATTTGACTCAAATAGTAATTTAATAAAAGATAATGATCAAACTTCGACAGTAAGTAATTCAAATAATAATCAAGATGCAGTAAATACAGGAACTACTAATAACAAAAATACAGGAAGTAATACTAATATAGGAACAACAACTAATACAGGGAAGACTACAATTATAAAAGATACAACTAATACACCCAATGATGCTAATGTAGTAACTACAAATGACTTGAGAAATACATCTGATTTAGGAATTACTCCAAGTACAGGTAGTACTACTAATACAAATGTATATTCAGTAGATGTGCAGGGGTTACCTCAATTACCAACAACTTATTCGATAAATGTACAAGCTACTGTTGAAGATAAGATTCTTGAATTAATGAATGCAAAAAGAGTAGAAGCAGGTTTAAAGCCATTAACTATAGATAACACTTTAGTACAAGTAGCAAGATATAAGAGTGATCATATGATTCAATTTAATTACTTTGACCATGTAACTCCACAAGGAACAAAATATACAAATTGGTTGCAAGCAGTAGGATACACTTATACTACAGCTGGAGAAAATATAGCATATAACACTTATGATGCAGTTGAATTATTTACTCAATGGTGGAATTCACCAGGTCATAGAGCGAATATGATGAATTCTTCGTATACTAAGGTTGGTATAGGAGTCGTTCAAGGGAATGGTAAGTTTATGGGAACACAAGAATTCTCAAATTAAGATATATGAAAGAAAAAATTTGTTTGAAAATTTGTAAATGGCAGGTTGCCCAATTTATGCATAATCCTTATATATACAAGGATAAGCATGAAGAGGAACAACCTGCCATTTAATGATTTTAACAAATAAAACAATTGTTAAATTAATATTATACATTCTAATATTATAAAGCAATTTGAAAAATTCTGAAAGAATTTCATAATGAATTGATAATTGATAATTAAACATTGACAATTGGAATATATTTCTAAGAATTTAAGCGATTACGAGAACTTTTTTTAACACTATTTAAAAAGTATATATATAGGATGTCAAAAACTGAACAAAATATTCCAATAGCAAGAATCAATTTACTTCCACCAATAACACCAAATAAAATAGTAAATGCTAAAGTCCCAATCCATTTATTAATAGCAATAGTTAGGCTTTGACCTGCAGTAGTAGTTCTATTAACTATCATATTAATAAATAATATAGACATTATAAGATTTTGTATAAAGGCAGAATATACTTTTCCAAGATTTCCAAATTCTAAAACAAAACAATATTGAAGAACAAAAGACATCAAAAATATAATTATAGTCCAAGGCATAAAGTATAGTTTGCTACTTTGTTTAGGAAAATACTTTTTTCCATATATTAAGTAAGTACAGACAATAACAGTATCTAAAATAAACCAAATTAAGATAATCCAAGTTTGAATGTTTGAAATATCATTTTTTAATCCAAGGTAAGAATGAAGTGCTTCCCAAGTAAAATTAAGAGCCAGTGCAATGAAAGGCATTCCATAGGCTTTCTCTTTAAAGCCCCAAAAAATCAATTCAATATAAACTATTGTCCAACAGATTCCACCTAACAATATTAGCACCATAAAAATTTCTCCCTTCATAAGTATTAAAGTGTTAAGGCACATTCAAAAAAATAACAAGCCCATCTGCTAGCCCATTTTACATTATAGATGAAGCTCGATTCGCATACGCTCACTGAGTAAGCGATCCACACAAAATCATAGATTTTGGTTCTCTGCTCATCGGCAGATCATCCTAATAGGCTTGCTATGAGGACACTCTGCCTCCTTGCCTAATGAAAAATATGCACATCGAAAATAGCAGCTATGCACTTATAACAAGAGTAGCTATGCTACAATGCGGAACTTTTCTGCATATAAGATCATCTCATGACATTTTGGACTTGTTATTTTATTTCATGTGCCTAATATACAATATTCAAATTTTAATGGAATTAGACGTGGATTTAATTTTTGAAATTAAAACAAATTGAAAAATTTTAATAAATAGTGCATTATTGATTGTAAGGTAGATTCAATGTATTTAAAGGCTTAAGTAAACAATAATTATAGTTTATTAAATATGGAGGAGAGTAACAATGAAAAACATATTTTATTATAATACCAAGATTGGAAGAATCGGAATAGAAGAAAATGGATCAGCAATTACAAAGATATATTTTATAAATAATGATGAACAAGAAGAAATATTAGAAAAAAATGAAACAGCATTATTAAAAGAAGCCATAAAGCAGCTAAACGAGTATTTTGATGGAGAACGAAGTTCATTTGATTTAAAACTACAACCTCAAGGGACAGAATTTCAGAATAAAGTGTGGAAGGCTTTGATAGAAATTCCTTTTGGTGAAACAAGGAGTTATGGTGAAATTGCAAAGATAATTGGAAACGAAAAAGCATCAAGGGCTGTTGGAATGGCAAATAATAAGAATCCAATTGCTATTATAGTCCCTTGTCACAGAGTAATTGGAGCTAATGGGAAATTAGTTGGTTACGCAGGTGGGCTTCATATAAAGGAGATGCTTCTTAATTTGGAGAAAAATCATCCCAATAGTTAAGTTCATAGGAAGTATATTGGAAAGTCGTTATACTTGTACCATTTATAAAGTGCATAATAAAAAAGGAAATCCACCTAGAAATTCTAGGTGGACTTTTTTAATAAGATAATACATGAGTACCAATTCTTAGTAAGTAGGTGTCATTTTGAAATACGTATTTGCTTAGCCATTTCTATTAGTATTTAAATTATTATTAGCTATCTAATCCAAGCTCCTGATGCTCCTAAGATATAACCATCAACAATTGTAGTAGCTAACATAGCACCTGATACACTGCAATAGTACCAAGTTCCTTTGTCGTTGATCCAACCAGTTAGCATAGCTCCTGATGAATTTAAATAATACCAAGTACCACCAACATTTTGCCAACCTGTAGCCATAACACCATCAGTTTTTAAGAAGTACCAAGTATAACCGTCTTGTAACCAACCTGTAGCTTTAGTTCCATCAGTTCTGTTATAAGTCCAAGTTCCATCTGTTGCTTGTACCCATCCAGTAGTTACAACTGGAGGTGTTTGAGTTGTTTGAGATGTAGTAGTATCAGCTTTTTTAGTACCTATTATTGAATATACTTCATCATCTTCATTCCAAGCAACTATATTATCTTTATCATAAACTGAAAATTCATTAAGAGATCCATCTACTTTATATACTTTATCCCAATCTTCATCATTGTTCCATTTATAAATATATCCACCGTTCATTCTCCAAAGATTTCCATCAGAATCTATATCAACAGCTAATTTTGAATCATATACTTCTACATCATCACCAGTTGATGCAGAACCTAAATCAACATAGTAGAGACCATTATCTGCTTTTAGTGTTGCTGTTCGAACATCAACATTATCACTATTTTTATCATAACCAACTATTTTTCCGTTAGCTATAGTATAATTTCCGTAAGAGAAAGCTTCATTATATCCATCAGAATCAGCAATTATATAAGTAGTTACTGTCTTAGCATATTTTATTCCACCCTTATCACTAGAAGATTGTGCTTTCGATATTTTTTGTATAACATCAAATTTATATCCGTTAGTTACAGCAGTAAATGGAGTTGTTTTACCAGATACAGCAACAGGTTGTCCGTCTATTGCAGATATTGTAACTCCACTACCAGTAGTAGTTGTTACAATAACATTTGCTTTTCTATAAATATAATCTTTATCTTGTCCAATTACTCCAGAAATACCTACTGCTGCAGGTGTTACAGTTGCAGATACCTTAGCAGTACTAACTGCAGTATCATAATCATCATCTGTATTTTCTATATATTCTGATTTAGTAGCACCTGCTCCAGTTGTTGTTACTTTAATCTTTCCTAAATTAAAATCTGCATCAATATAGGTGCCGTCATTATCTGTATATACAGTTAAAAGGCCACCACCGTTAGCAGTTAAACCATTTGTTGCATCTTTGTTGGCATAAGAAGCTGCATACCATACATCTCCGAATTTGCTTCCTGGAAGTTGGTTTGTTTCATTAAAAGTTTTTAATGTATCAGCTGCATTAGTAGAACCATCTTTAAGGTATCTTCCATCTGTATCAGCTTTAACTTTTTTTCTTAAAGCTGAAGCAGCATCATCTCTTGCGTCATCTGCTATAGAATCGTCAGTTACTTTACCAGTTGAGAGATCCACAAAGTAATCTCCACCATCTACATCTACATATTTAGTATTATAAGCTTCTATATCAGATCCAGTATCAACATCTGATAAATTATTGAATTTACCATTAGATACATAATAAGCTGCTTCATCTTTATCGTTAACTTCTCCATCAATATAGAATTTGCCATCTTTATATGCTACTGCACTATATATAGTACCATCTTCTGATTCGATTTTCTTAACATCTGAAGCATATGCAGGTACTAATGATATAACTGTTGCAGCACCTACTAATAAGGATGTAATTTTATTTGCTCTTTTAAACATAATTTTCATTCCTCCTAATTTTTATTTTATAAATGTATATTTGATATTTTTTATTACAAATAATATTTATAACACCATTAACTTATGTGGTATATAAAACTATGTTGTAATATGTAGCATTAAATATTATATTATACTTTTATACCTTATATTCCTTGAGGCTATATTATTTAATACAAAACATTTATTATTTTTAGGTACTTATTTCAAATATTTATAAATTAAAAACATAGTCTATTTTGGTATATTTATTAAAATATTATTTTATACTTATTTTAGAATGGTAAATAATATTTTATCACCATCTTTTGTTATAGTGTTCATAAGGAACTAAAACATACTATTTTATAGTTTATTAAATATATATAAAATGCTATAATGAAACGTATACATATCTATTATTAGGAGGAATTTATTATGAATAAAAATATAAGAAAGATAGTTATATTTACGATTATATGTGCTACTCTTTCTGCATTGACACCATCAAATATAAATATAGGAAGCCAATGTGCTTATGCTTATTCTGATGATGAAATAACTGGTTTGAAAATAACATCAGGATTTTCTGGAATACCAATATATAGTAGCGTATCTTATAAAAATGAATATAGAATAAAAACTGGTGACAAGATCCCATTAGTTTCTTATTCAAAAATCACTTCAGATAAAACTAATATTAAATTAGACATAATAGAAACTAAAGCTACAGATATAAGAGTCTTTGTAGGAAAAGAAAACCTTAAGTTAGCTGATATTTATAGTAACATAAACATTGCACAAGGAGAAAAAAAAATAATTTATGTAAGGCTTTATAGTTCTAAAAGTGCTTCTGATAGTGACTATACTGAAGAATATGAACTTATTGTAGAAAGAGAAGTTAGCGATAGCGAGGATACTAATTTAGAAGATAATACTATAACATTAAAACAATATGATGATATTTATTTAGATAATTTAATGTTATATGATGAGTCCCAATCTAATAATCAAATGATTGATTTTAACTTTGATAAAACGCAACCTATATCTAACTTAAATATTGCTGGAGATATTTCTTATATTAAAATAAAAGCTGTTCCGGAACAACAAAGTTATAAACTTAGGATTAATGATGATGAAGTAGATACTCATGGTAACAATAAATATGAAAAGTATATATCGTTAGGTGAAGGGAAAAATCTTATAAAAATAAGAATTGTAGATAGTGATCACAAAGCTAGAGAATATTATTTGAATTTAACAAGAGGGGTGAGTACATCAACGACTAATGTTAATAAAACTACCAACAATATAAGTTTAGAAAATACACAAATCCAAGCACAGGGGAGATGGCAATATAAAAAAGCTGATGGTACTATAGCCACTGGTTGGACATGCATAGAAAATCAATGGTATTATTTTGATTCAACAGGAGCAATGAAAATAGGGTGGTTTCAAGATACTTCTGGAAAATGGTATTATCTAAGAGAATCTGGAGTTATGGCAAAGGATACAGTAATTGATGGGTATAAAATAGGTTATAATGGAGTGTATATTAGTAAATAACTAAGTTTTATACAAACAAAACGATAGTATTTTCCATATTATAGTTTTTAGAAAGTAAATAAAAAATAAAGCTAAGACTTTAAGTACAATTTTTTTATTATCCCAAAATAAAAAAAGCTAATGCCCCATCATATTTGATAAGTAATATGATGGGGCATGTTTATTAAAAACGATAGTATTTTCATATCCTACATAACTAGCAATGTAGACTACTAGAATAGCCAAGCTCTTTAAAATAAGGCAATACTTTTTATTATTAAAATTTATAACAAAATAGAATATATTGCAACTAAGGATAATAAATTAAACAAACCTCGATATTAAAAACTATTACATTATAAAATATAATCTAATTATAGTAAATGTTTGCAAAGAAGAGGAGGCAAGTTATGGATTACTATTTAGCAATTGATATTGGAGCTTCTAGTGGAAGACATATATTAGGTTCGGTAGAACATGGAAAGATAAAGTTAGAAGAAATTTATAGATTTGAAAATGGAATAAGTAAAGTAGGAAATGAATATTGCTGGAATATTGATCAGTTATTTAAAGATATAAAAGCAGGAATTAAAAAGTGCAAGGAAATCGGGAAAATTCCAAAGAGTATTGGAATAGATACCTGGGCAGTAGATTTTGTGTTGCTAGATGAAAACGATGATATTTTAGGTAATGCAGTAGCTTATAGAGACGATAGAACTGAAGGAATGATGGAAGAAGCATTTAAAGTTATTCCTCAAGATATGATGTATTTATACACAGGAATTCAATTTCAAAGATTTAATACAGTGTATCAACTATTATCTATAAAGAAAAATAATCCAGAAATATTAGATAAGGCAAAAACGTTCTTAATGATTCCTGATTATTTAAATTTTTTACTTACAGGGAAAAAATTTAATGAATATACTAATGCCACATCAACTCAATTAGTTAATTCTTTTGAAAGAACATGGGATCCTAAAATATTAGAAGACCTAGGAATTAATAAGGATATTTTCCAAGAAATAAAATTACCTAAAACTAATATTGGTACTTTAAGAGAAGAATTAGCTGAAGAATTTGGGTTTGATATGGAAGTAATACTTCCTGCTACTCATGATACGGGCTCAGCATTCATATCATCTGTATGTAATGACAGCGATAGTATTTATTTAAGCTCAGGAACTTGGTCATTAATTGGTGTAGAAAATAGATTCCCAATTTGTGTTCCTCAAGCTATGGAACATAATTTCACAAATGAAGGTGGAATAGACTACAGATATAGATTCTTAAAAAATATTATGGGTCTTTGGGTAATTCAAGAAGTTAGAAGAAACCTTGATAATAAATACTCTTTTGCAGAGTTAGTTGATTTGGCAAGAGAAAATTTAGATTATACTTCAATTGTAGATGTTGATCATGATAGGTTCTTAAAACCAGATAATATGATTGATGAAATAAAAAAATATTGTATAGAAACAAATCAAAAAGCACCAGAAACTGCGGGAGAAATAGCAATATGTGTGTTTAATAGCTTAGCTCATTGTTATAAAAATGCTGTTTTGAATCTTGAAGAAATATTTGAAAAAGAATTCAAGAGAATTAATATTTTTGGTGGTGGATGTCAAAATAATTTGTTAAATGAATTAGTTGCAAAAGTTACTGGAAAAGAAGTCTTGGCAGGACCAGTTGAAGCTACTGCCATAGGAAATATTGTTGCTCAGCTTATAAGTCATGATAAGTTTAAAGATTTAGGTGAAGCAAGACAAGCAATTAAAGAATCATTTGATATAAAGATCTTTAAAGATAAATAACAATGCTCATAAATCTCATTAATAAAATCATTTGTAAATTTCAATTTTAATTGGTAATAATAGCTTTAAGAAGTTAGATGTTCAACATTAATTTTGAATATTTACAAATGAAAATAAATGATTTCTATATAAAAATATTAATAAAATTTGATTAAATACAAAATACTGATATAAATGTAGGAGGCTTAAAAATGAATATTAAAGAAAAATATGAAGTATCTAAACTAGAATATGAAAAATGGGGAATAGACGTAGATAAGGTTTTAGAGGAGCTTAACAAAGTTAAAGTTTCAATTCATTGCTGGCAAGGTGATGACGTAAAAGGTTTTGAGGTATCTCAAAATGAATTATCTGGAGGAATCCAATGCAATGGTAACTATCCAGGAGCGGCTGGAAATGCTGATGAATTAAGAAAAGATTTAGATAAAGCATTAAGTTTAATTCCAGGAAAGCATAAAATAAATCTTCATGCAATTTATTTGGAAACTGATGGTAAATTTGTAGATAGAGATGAAATAAAACCAGAACATTTTGAAAACTGGGTTAAATGGGCAAAGGAAAATGGATTAGGTTTAGATTTTAATCCAACAATATTCTCACATCCAAAATCTTCAGATGGATTAACACTTTCTCATCCAGATAAAGAAATAAGAGATTTCTGGATAAAACATGCAATTGCTTCAAGAAAAATTGGAGAATATTTTGGAAAAGAACTTGGTCAAACTTGTTTAACTAACATTTGGATTCCAGATGGTTATAAAGATATTCCAAGTGATAGATTAGGACCAAGAAGAAGACTTAAGGAATCTTTAGATGAAATTTTAAAAGTTGAAATTGATAAGAAATACAATCTTGATTGTGTTGAATCAAAAGTATTTGGAATTGGAGCTGAAGCTTATACAGTAGGTTCTAATGAATTCTATTTAAATTATGCAGCTAAGAATAACATAATGTCATTAATGGATACAGGACATTATCACCCAACAGAAGTTGTTTCAGATAAGATTTCATCAATGTTATTGTTTGACGAAAAAGTTGCTCTACATGTAAGTAGACCAGTAAGATGGGATAGTGACCATGTAATAACTTTAGATGATGAACTTAAAGAAATAGCTAAAGAAATTGTAAGAAATGATGCATTAGATAAAGTAATTATTGGACTTGATTTCTTTGATGCTAGTATAAATAGAATAGCAGCATGGACAATAGGATCAAGAAATATGATAAAAGCATTATTAAATGCAATGTTAATTCCAAATGAAAAATTAAGAGAATTACAAGATGCTGGAAACTTTACAGAAAGACTAGCTTTAATGGAAGAATTCAAAACTTACCCAATGGGTGATATTTGGAATTACTATTGTGAAAAGAATAATGTTCCAGTAGCAGAAAGCTGGCTTAAAGAAGTTAAAGAGTATGAAGAAGAAGTTTTATCTAAAAGAAATTAATTTGGACTTTAGATAAAAAATTTAAAAGTTATTAGGCACATTAAAGAAAATAATAGACCAAATATGCGAAATAGGTTAGCATACTGGTCTATTATTTTTTGATTGTGCTTAGGATTGCTAAATAAATAACAAGTCCATTTTTTGAATTACCAGATTAATACTTAAAGTATTAAGTTGGTTTAAATTAATATTAAAAATCTCTCAAACCCTTATGTTTCCTATAAATATTTATATATGTTTATAGTTTTATATAAACCTAGATACATATAAACATATTTTTATAGTTTTATATAAATCTAGATTCATTTGAATATATGTTTATGTTTAAATGTATTCATATAAACATAGTTTTATATAAACCTTTGAATATATTTTTGTTTGTGCCTTAAAGTTATGACTGTTATTATTAAGTAAAGTTTTATAAAAGAAAAAGTGGATTCAGAATCGAATCCACTTTTTTTATATAATGATTTATTTATTGATTATTAGTTATAAATCAAAATTAGCAATCTACATGATTAAGAGCTTCAACAAGAGCCATAATAGTTAAAGATTGACCGTAAGCCATTGGTGCTATAATAATATTTTTATAATGATCTTTGTTATAGCCCATTCCAGTACCGCCAGATACATTTAATACAGTACCATCTTTAGCTACATTACTACAAATTGCTTCGATAGCTTTTTTACCAACAGATTTAAATGAATCATCTAATATTCCAAGTCTAACTCCTGTTAATATACCTGCAGCTATTGCGGCAGAACCAGAAACTTCTTCATAGCTAGTAGGGTCATCTATTACTGTATGCCATAAACCTGATTTTGATTGATATTTAACTAATGTAGTTACTTGTGCTTTAAAAGTA
>Ga0302173_10000098_pt1 | contig 42177 bp, 42 predicted proteins | sample I_Fen_N3_1_FD_198785 | JGI IMG/M metagenome (GOLD analysis project Ga0302173, IMG submission 198785) | Peat permafrost microbial communities from Stordalen Mire near Abisko, Sweden - I_Fen_N3_1 | ecosystem: Environmental > Terrestrial > Soil > Wetlands > Permafrost | place: Sweden: Abisko... | reverse complement strand
AAATATGGCACAAATTAAACAACTTATATTTTAAATTTCAAAAAAGCAGTAAATTTTTTCTAGGGGTATTTTATGCCTTTTTAAGGCTTCAATATTTTGGAATATATAATCTAGCACAACGCGTTAATTCTATTACTTCCTCACCTTCTATTGTATAACATTTTTTATATTCTTCTATTAAACATATTATATATAGCAATACATCTGAATCTAATATAAATCCTCACTCCTTAGTGCAAAATATCGTTTCTATATTTTTATTTTATCAAATAATCAACCTTTATTCCACATCATTTATATATAATTACGCTAATCATAAAAATAAACATCAGTAAATATTGTATTAGCTACCGCTTACGTAATACATTGCATTAAGATACCATTTTAATTATATACTATATTTAATTCTCTTAAAAGAAAAAACAGATAAGATTTTCTATTCATCTCATCTGCTATATGGTTACATATAAATTATTTTTCCTAGGTCACAGTTACCTCACTTACATTTTACGCTTTTTCACAATTGACTATAACGGAGGTTCAAAAAAATAACTATCCCCTCATTTGTTATGTTACTTTTTAGTTCTTACTTAGATATTTTATGAAAATCAACTACATCTACAGTATATATAATATCAAGTTCATCAAAATCATTTCTTAATAAATTTAATCTAGTACTGGTTATATTATACGAGATAATATCTATATCTATATCTGATATTTTTTTATAGTCTCCCCTTTCTCTCGATCCAAAAATTCAAGCTTTTTCAATTTCATCATATTTGCATAAAATATTTTTTAGAAAAGTATTTAAGCATACTTAAATTTAGAGTCTTACCAAATCTTCTTGGTCTAGGTGTTAATATTATATCTGCTCCATTTTCTACAAATTCTTTTATTAGCATGCTTTTATCTACGAAATAGTTATTTTCTTCTATTAATTTTTTAAAATCAGATGCTCCAATTTGTATACTTTTTTTCATTTAATTCACCATCTCTTTTTATAGGTTTGACTTTCATTATATATTATTATAGCCAGTTTTACTTACTTTTAAGTTAATACTTGAATCTTCTGATTCTCATTCTTACCTGTTTTCCCTGGATTATCCTTAGCAACACTTAACTTACTTCCAGTGCTTATGTTATTTGATGCTTTATATCCATCAGTAATTCGTCTTATCAAAAAATTGAGTATATCTATCTTCCAATCTTCCCTACTCTTCATTATTATCTATATAAATTTTATTCATACATTCAGCTGTTAAAAAAGATCTTAATGTTTTATTTCCTTCATAATAAGTTTTTTACTATTTCATCTTTGTATATTCATTCCATTAATTATCCCTTGGGTGATTGCCTGTTTCTTTTTTCCTTTTCACCCCCTGGAGTGGGATACTAACAATAAGCTTCAACTATCTTTTTTTCCTTCTCACCTAAAGTCACCATTGTTTCCTCTACCTTCCCTACTTCTCCTTTAAGCAGAGAGCCAAAAGCTTGCCTTTTGTGCGAATCGCTTACTCCTACGACGTTAGAAGTAGGAGTTTCCTTAACATTTCTAAAATCAAATATTAAAAGATAACCCAGTTCTAATCCATACTGTTCTAAATATCCTGCCAGTTGAAGTAATCCTTTTTTATGATATTCTTCTCCATTCCACCTTTTAAGTTCTAGTATATACATCTTTTTATTATAGGTTATAACTATATCAAAACGTTTTTCTTCTCCACCTTGTACTTCTTTAAACGCAAAGCCTGTTCCATTTATTATAGGACTTATAAATGCTAAAAAAAGTAATCTGCCATCCGCTTCTAAAAAGGCTTCTCTTTTTTCTGAGTACTCATGTTTCATGAACTCTTGGAATTTTATAAGTATTTTCTTTATATCTAAATCGCCATTTGTGTTTATAAATTTTGCTCTTTCATTATAAAATCCTAAATCTGTTGAAGTTTCTATTAATGAACTCATATAATTATATATTCTTTGCTCATATATTCTATTATTAATTTTAACTTTTCCATTAGAATCTTTGAATATCCCATACATTATTGCAATAGTTATAATAAAATTATCTTCGTTATAACTAATTTCATAACCATCTAAAATTATTTTTTTTACTAATTCCTTTAAATCCTTATTATTCTCTATATTTTTTATGAGACTATCAAAATTAGTATTGCTTTCCTTTAACAGTTCCTTTACTGCGATATCAATATAATCTTTTTCCCACTTCAAGTCATTTTTTTGTATTATCTTTTCATCTATTATCTTACAAAGTTTACTGACTAAAAAAGGATAAACTGAAGTATAAAAATAAAGTCTTTCTGAAAAATAAGTTTTATCTAAATTTACTACTTTGTTTTGAATATAATCATCAAGCATTGTACTTATTTCTTCTATTGAAAAGCTCATATCTACATCAAAGTCAGAAGCTATATTCCAAGGACTGTTATATTTATGCTCTTCATCTGGTCTTATTTTTAGTTTTAAGCTTTTAACATCATGTACTCCTGCTAATATTACACTATGAAAAGTCTTATCTTTCCCAACATTTCTAAGTAAATATTTATTTCTAAGTACACCTAGAAAACTTAAGAAAAGTTGATTATTACTACTTTTATCTACTTCATCTATCATTAAAACTACTTTTTTTCCTGTTTTTATAACAAATTTAGTTATCGCCCTTGATAAATCACTAAAATTTTCTATAGATTCTTTTTGTTGCTCCAAAAAGTAAGATAGCTCTCCATGATTTAATAGCAAGCTATCGCTCATAATCTGTAAAAACTCTCTCAAAAATATTTTCTCATCTTCAAAAATCAAATCTCCAATTCCTTCAAAACTTATCGATACAACTAAATATTCACTACTTTTATCTAAAAGTCTTTCAAGCATATATAATGTAGTAGTCTTTCCATACTGTCTTGGTCTATTTATAATAAAATACTCTTCTTCATATATCAATTCAAATATGTTTTTTAGTTTTTCTGGTATACACGTTCCAGTTACATTAAACCTCTTTTTCATGATACAGTCACTTCCCTACTTATTTCTTCATATATGTATTCTACCATATTTAATTTTATTTAAACATAAATATAATTAGTCACCATAACAAACAAGCACCAATAGCTATTACTCCAGCCACTGATGCTCATTCAAATATTTTCCTATCGTCTGTTCTTCTCTTTCATCCATATCTACACACTTACATCTAGATGCTGCACAAGGTTTGGATTTACTACACCCTAGGGGTGACCGCTATTTATTTAACATTAGCTAAAATATTTAGGCAATCTTTAGGGAAATTATTACTTTGTGCCATTAATCCAATTGAAGAATTCACTAATAGTTGACTTTTTGAGAATTCCATCATTTCTTGAGCAATATCTGCATCTCCAATTCTACTTTGAGCTGTTTGAATACAAATCCCTTTACTACCTAAATAATCATCTGTCCCTTCTAATCTATTTTGCATTGAGCCGTATTTACTTCTTATTCTAGTAACCATTTGAGTAGCCTTATCAATAGCTCCAACAGACGCATTTATATCCTTGGTTACATCCAAATTACTAATTCCTAAATTTCTGGAACTCACATCAAAACTTGGTATTTCAATACTTTCATCTTCCATTGTTCCTATTGCTGACTTTATTGTTTTTGTTGGATTTTCATTTAAAATTGTAGTGCTATCCACAGATAATTTAACACCATTAAAATTTGTGTCGCTCGCTAATTTATTTATACTTACCTTAACACTTTCAATTTCTTCTTGTATTACCTGCCTATCTTCTGGTGTTAAAGACGGAGAACCTGCACTAACTGACAATTCTCTCATTCTACATAGATTATCATTAATCTCTTGAAGTGAACCATCAAAAGTTTGAAGCATCGAGTTTGTATCTTGAATATTTTTACTAGCAACATCATTAGTTAATACTTGAATCTTTAACGTTTCATTTGCTCCTATTTTACCTGGATTATCCTTAGCAGAATTTAATCTAATTCCAGTACTTATATTATTTGATGCTTTAGATTCATCTGTCATTCGTCCTTTGTATGTTTTATATATACTTAGTGAATACATATTATGAGTAAGTCTCACTTTATAAAACCTCCTTGTTATTATTTATGAAATTATACTGTTGCTTCCATATTCGTATCTTTGCTTATGTTTAAGGCTGTTACTCATTATATCTGTCATTTGAGTTACGGTTTCAATTTCATTATTAATTTTAATACATATACTTCATTGTCGTAAGCACAAAAAATATCTTTAGCCATACAGTTCGACAATTTCACTATACTATTTCAAATTTATCCCAAGTCACAGTTACTTCACTTATTTTCCATTGGTAATCCTGTACCATTAGCAACTATTTCTTCACTTACTCCAAGTCTTAGAAAATTAGTAGCATTTTCAATTGCAGATAATGAATCTCTAATACATCCGTTAATTTTTTATTGATTTCATCCTCTGTTATATGAAAACTTGTATGAAGCTTATTTATATTAATAAATCCTTATTTTTCTCATCTCCAAATAATAATTTGAAAGCAAAATCACCTCCTTTTTTCCTATACCATCTATCTATTCTACATATTTAAATTTATTTAAATATAAATATAATCAGTAAATATCTCTGTAACAAAATAAGCACCAATAGCTACTATTTCAGCCATTGATGCTAATTATAATATCTTTCCATCTTCGGTTGTTCTACTTTCTCCATCTAGTGCTCTAACCTGTGTTGCTAAGTAGTTTAGTCTAGAATTTAGTGCTTCTTTTTCTCCTAGAGTAAGATTCTTCTGCTTAGCCTGCTCCGCTAGCAGTCTCATTTGGAGTAGCTTTTCCTCAATTATGTCCAGCATCTTCATTCTATACTGTACCAACTGAAGTTCTTGTTCCAATTCTATTTTTAATTCTTCTCTTTCATCCATCTACACTAGACACTAACATCCAAGTGACTTCCTAAGTTAGGGTCTACTGCAGAATTCTTTATCATTTCTGTCATCTGTGTAGCATTCTCCTTACCAGTATCCATTGCCATCTTCATTACTGCTATACCAGCTGACTGCTGTACCCTTGATTGACTCATTGCAATTGATAGTGCTGCTATATCCATAGTTATCCCTCCAATATTTATATAATAATTTTCTTTTCAATTTTTCTAAGCTCACTTTATTATCGTATAAAAAAAACATATCTTAAGTCAAAATTCATTCTAGGAATTTAATAAAATAATCTTCAGTCATTGTCATTTAATGAAATACATTTTACTTCAACAAAATAAACACCTAATCACATGTTGTATTCTAACAATACACTTCTGTTATCTTCTTATTACTACCATCAATTTCAATATCAGTTACTTTCATTTCACCAGATAAACTTTCAATTTTCCTAAAATCAAATATTAAAAGATAGCCTTTATCTAATCCATACTGTTCTAAATATCCTTCAAATTAAAATGTAGTCCTTTTTTATTATATGCTTCTCCATTCCACTTTTTCAGTTCCAATATATACATTTTTTTATTATAAGTTATAACTATATTAAAGTGTTTTTCTTCTCTGCCCTATACTTCTTTAAATGCAAAGCCTGTGCCATTTATTATAAGACTTATAAATGCTAAAAATAATAATCTACCATCCGCTTCTAAAAAATCTTTTCTTTTTTCTGAGTACTCATATTTCATGAACTCTTGGAATTTTACAAGTATTTTCTTTATATCTAAATCTCCATTTGTTTTTATAAATTTAGCTCTTTCATTATAAAATCCCAAATCTGTTGATGTTTCTAGTAATGAACTCCTATAATTATATATTCTTTGCTCATATACTCTATTATGAATTTGAACTTTTCCATTAAAATTTTTAAATATTCCATACATTATTGCCATAGTTATAATAAAGTTATCTTCATTATAACTAATTTCATAACCGTCTAAAATTATATTTTTTACTAATTCTTTTAACTCCTTATTATTCTCTATACTTTTAATAAGACTATTACAATTGGTATTTCTTTACTTTAGCAGTTCCTTTACTGCAATATCAATATATTCTTTTTCATGATGAAATCACTTCCTCTTCTTATTCCCTTGATTCTATATATATTCTACCATATTTAAATTTTTTTAAACATAAATATAATCATCGAACACACCCATACAATAAAATAAGCACCAATAGCTATTTCTGCTCTTTTTCTCATTTTTAATAGCTTTTCCTCAATGATATCTAACATTCTCGTTCTATACTTTACCCATTGAAGTTCTGCTTTCAATTCTTGTATTAGCACTTCTCTTTCATCCATATATGTGAATTCCTTTTCTTCCATGGAACTAAATTAGAAAGTTCTTCAAAATTATATAAATTCAAGGCAACAATAGATCTGATTTGACTAATTTTTAATCACAAATAGTATCCCTATTACTTATCCATTCTTCAGTCTCTTTTATCCCATCCTCTAAACTATATTCAGGCTCCCATCCAATAAGTTTTTTTGCCTTATCATAGTTACATTTTAATTTCATTATTTCACTTTGAGGATGAATATGCTTAATATGATTTACATGTACTCTATTTTTAGATATTATTTGAGCAAGTTCGTTAATAGTCACATCTCTTCCTGTTCCTGCATTAACAATCTCTCCATTTACATTGTCATCATAACCTGATTTGACTACAAATCTAGCACAATCTTTAACATATAGTAAATCTCTCGTTTGCTTTCCACTGCCATATATATTTATGTCTTTTCCATCAAGAGAGTTATTAATGAATATAGCTACAACTCCACCTTCTCCACCAGTCTTTTGAAAAGGTCCATATGTATTAAATGGTCTTATAACAACAGTTGGAAGTTTATATGCATTATAGTAAGAAAGCACCATATTTTCTGCTGCTATTTTACTTCCTCCATAAGGTGAAACTGGGTTTGTTGGATGACTTTCACTTATACCCTCTTCACCAGCCACCTCATAAACCATGCAAGTACTCATAAATACTACTTTACAAGGATGAGTATCTTCTTTTGCATCTAAAATCCATTGTTGGCCTTCCATCCTAGCATTCTTTCCAAACATTTGAATTTTTGCTTTTTCAAGAATGTTAAATGTTCCTACAGTATCATTATAAAAAGTAGTTCTAGGATCATCAATGCTATCTTGTACATTTATAGATGCTCCTAAATGATATATAATATCATATTTTTCTTTAAATACTTCATCTAAATCTTTTTCTTCTTTTATATCACCTTTTATAAATTTAAAATTTTCTTCAGTAAATTCTTCTATATTTTCAAGTTGACCATTACTTAAATTATCTAAGACTACTACTCTATTCCCATCATCTAATAATCTATTAACAGCCCATCTTCCAATAAATCCGGCTCCTCCAGTTACTAATATGTTCATGTTTATTACCTCTTTTCTATATAAAATAATATATTTCAAGCCCCAAATAATAAATAGTTTTTTCATTATATCTACAAAATAATGAAGTTAGAGAAACAAATAAGCTTATTTTTCAATAATTAAATTCAAAATTTTTCACAGAGAATTTTCGCAATTCTCTCTGCACCTTTTCCATCTATAATACTACTTGCTCTTTTAGCCATTATTTTTCTTAATTCATAATCACTTATTAATTCATTTAAATTATTAATAAAGTCTTCTCTATTTATTTTATCATACCAACCTAAATTTTTTATAACACCCATGTTATTTAGTTTTTCGCCAATTCCTAATTGGTTATCTGCTATTATTATCCCTATAGTTGGAACTCCACATACAGCTAGTTCATATAGAGTACTACCGCATGCAGATATAGCCACATCACATTTTTTCATTAACATATGCATATTGGCATTATAATAAAGCTTTATTTTATCATTTTTATAGCTTTCTAAGACTTCACTCTTATCAAAAGATGGACCAACTACAACATGAAAATTATAATCTAAATTCTTAATCCAAGATAAAATTTTATCTGTAATATGAAATGGGTCAGCTCCACCTACCGTTAAGATTATATCACATGCTTTAGATTTTATACTTTTAGGAGATAAATTTCTAAATTCGTCCCTAATCATTATGTATTTAGCACCAAGAATTAACTTTGTACTATCATTTACTTTGTAATCAAAATCCTCTGCATCTATATTTTGATTTATCAAAAAATCTAGATTAAATTTGTAAAGATTCATATCATCTATATATGCTGTTTTATTAAACATAGCTTTGGTTTTATCGAAATAATTCTCATCTACATCATAACTATCTGTAATCAACAAATCTGCTGATATTATACTGATATCCTCTATTAAATGATTTTCTCTTACAAAACATACCTTAAAACCCTCTGATATTAGCTTTTCTATCCCGTTCTTATATATATCAGATATGCACATTTCTTTAATTTCATCACTTAAAAATTTATGTTGGAACTCTTCCCTATACATTGCTCTACTAGTTAAATCTATTCTACATATGTAAAACACTTCATTATTCTGTTTTATCAGTTCTTTTGCTAAAACCAAGGTACGCATAATATGACCCATACCCATTTTAGTCCCTCCATCAGCACGAATTGCTATTTTCATACAAACACCTACTATATATATGTTCTATTTTTTAATATGCTTTATTATACTAAGTCTTCTTCTTTAAGTAAAGTTCTAACTTTTTCTTTGGTTAAAACAACTTCATCCACAGAATTATAACTTCCAACTCGTGCAGTATTATATTTTTCGTAGAATTCAAGTAAAAATTCTGAATTTATTGATGACACTACTGAATACATATTTCCTAAATCAAAAGCACAGTACGATTCTTCTTTTGTCATAAGCTCTTCAAATCTTCTTTCGCCAGCTCTTAATCCAATTGTTTGAACTTCAACTTCTTCTTTTTTTATATTAAGTTTTAAACAAGTTTCTTCAACTATAACTTGTGCAAGATCATATAATCTTATAACTGGCATTTTTAAAATAAATACTTCTCCACCTATAGAAATTTCTGGTGCATCCATAATTAAGTTAACAGCTTGACTTAAAGTCATCATAAATCTAGTCATTTCAGTATCTGTTACAGTAATTTTTCTATTTTTTTCAATTTGCTTTTTAAACAAAGGTATTACTGATCCTCTAGATCCCATAACATTACCAAACCTAACAGCCACAAATCTTGTTTTTGCATTACCCTTGCTAAAATTTGCAGCTTGCACAATTTTTTCTGCAAGAAGCTTTGTAGCACCGTAAGAATTAGATGGATTAATCGCTTTATCAGAACTTGTAAATATTACGATATCGACATTATTAGCAGTTGCTGCCTTAATTACATTTTCCATACCAATAATATTAGTTTTTATTGCTTCAGATGGATTATACTCACAGGCTGGTACATGTTTCATAGCAGCTAAATTAAACACTATATCAATATCATTCATTGCCCTCTCTACTCTTTCATAATCCCTTACATCACCAATTAAAAATCTAATCTTTTCTTTATTATCAATTTCATTCTCCATAATAAATTGTTTATATTCATCTCTACTAAGAATTCTTATTACTTCTGGATTTTGCTCTAACAATTTCTTTACCAATCCTTGCCCTATGGTTCCTGTTCCTCCAATAATAAGAATCTTTTTACCTATATAATATCCCATAATAAACCTCCATCTAACTATTTAGATTCTCAAAAAAATGTAACATTAGAAAATTAATTCTAACATTACATATAATTCAAACTTTTTACCTATTCTAAAAATGCCCAATCCATAGGAGTTCCCATTTTAATGTCATATTTTGCACATTTTCCCACGATATCATTATAATACTTAGTGTGCATACCAAATCCTGGTCTTATTGATCTGATATTTTCTTCTGTAAAAGCGTCTCCTTTTTCAATATCCTTCACTACAAATAAAGAACGGGAAAATTCCCTACTATTTTTCATTTTATCTGTTAAATTATAAGAAACCATTCCTAAAGCTTTTTCAGTTTCTCTTATAGCTTGAACCATAGCTGTAAGTTCCTCCGGCTCCAAAGAAAATGCTGCATCTGGTCCACCATCAGCTCTACTTAAAGTAAAATGCTTCTCAATTATTTTAGCTCCTAATGCTACTGCTGCTATTGGTACAGTTATTCCTAAAGTGTGATCTGACAAACCAGAAATTACTCCAAAAGTTTCTGCTAAATTCGGAATAGTCTTTAAATTTATATCCTCAAAAGGCGAAGGATAAGCAGACGTACATTTTAATACAGCTATTTGATTATTTCCTACTCTTCTACAAGCATTTACAGCGTCCTCTATATCGGTTAAAGTTGCTATACCTGTTGCTAAAATCACTGGTTTACCTTTAGATGCTATATATTCTATTAATGGTATATCTGTTATCTCAAAAGAAGCTACTTTATATGCAGGTACATTCATATCCTCCAAAAAATCTACAGCCGTTTTATCAAAAGGAGATGAAAAACAAATAAGGCCTTCATCTTCTGCAATTTTTTTTAATTTTGGTTGCCATTCCCAAGGAGTATATGCCTCTTTATACAAATCATAAAATGTTCTATTATCCCATAAAGTTCCTTGTTTTATTTTAAAATAATCCTTATCACAATCAATAGTCATAGTATCAGCAGTATACGTTTGAAGTTTTATAGCATCTACTCCAGCTTTTGCAGCTTCTTTTATTAGTTTTACTGCATTATCAAAATTATGTAAATGATTTGCTGAAAGTTCTGCAACTATAAAAACTGGGCTGCTATTATTTATACTTTTCTTATTAATTTTTAACTCTTTATACACAACTTATCACCTTATCCTTATATAATTTCCATTTACTTTATAGCTTGATAATTTTTAATATATTACTTATAAGTTTCTCATTTGACAATTCTAACAACTTCAAAAGCCTCTGCATATTTTTTTCCAATAACACTGCCCCATTTTCTAGCTGTAACTTCTAAATTTTCTATTGATCTTGGATGTGGAAAGTTTTTCATTTCACTCTTATAAAAATTTAAAGCTTCAAGTTTTTTATCTAACATAAAAGTTGCATCTATAAAATAATTAGGTTTGAAACTATTATTATATTCAAAATTCCACTCAGTAGAAGAAACTGTTTCAAAGCAATAAAGTTCCTTAACATAAAAATCTCCAATAGGTCTTGTTGCTGTTAAAGCAGCTTCATAAGTTTTTCTGTGATCCACATTTAAATCTCCACTATGATGAGTATATACAATATCAGGTTTAATTTCTTCTATATATTTTTCTATTATTTTTATAATATCTAACAAATCTACTGAATCAAATCTATTATCCGGAAAATTTTCAAGATAAACTTTTTCATATCCTATGACTTTAGCAGCTTGAAAAGTATCCTCATGAAGTTCTTCTACTTTTGAAATATCAGCTAAATCTCTTTTATTATATCTTGAAGTTATTCCTTCTCCTAAAATTAATGCATAACACATATCACCATTTTCAACATGTTTAACTATTGTAGCGCCTACTCCTAATAACTCGTCATCTGGATGAGCTGCTACTACTAAGACTTTTTTATTCATCTTTATCACCTTCACCTATTATCTCTACATCAGCAATTATCTTTCCATTTTTTAAACTAGCTCTAGAAAATTCCAATTTATATTTTCCAAATCTTGCAAAAGCTTTCGGGTATCCTTCTCCATCTAACATCCGAATATAATCATAAATTTTCTCTAAGGAAAACTCCTCTTTTAACTCACTTTGTTCTGGTCTTCTCCTCTTAAATTCTATAACTTCTCCGTTCTGTTTCTTGGGGGTAATAGAATTTCCAACAATGTAAGGTATCATTTTATTAAATATAATATTTGAAGCTCTTATAAAAATCTCATCGGCATTACCATTCAAATTTAAATCTTCTTTTAAATAAACTGCTCCTGTATCCATTCCAGCTTCAACTTTAATTGCAGAAATTTTTGTATCTTTAATTCCACAATCTATAAGATTTTGAAGTGGACTTCCCCCTCTTCCAAAAGGTAAATCAGTCATATGAAATACAATACAATTAAAGTTTTCATATATTTCTTTTTCAATTGTCCATGACCAATGTGGAAAAAATATATATTGGGGATTAATCTTTTTTATATTTTCATAATTTAATTGTTCTTTATTTTTTAATATAAATATATTATATTTATTAGCATGCATTTTTTTTAATTCTATTGCATTTTTTAAATTCCATGTCTTTATAGTAGCTATAACTATATTCATTTAATCACCTTATATTTCTTTTGAGTACAAAAAGTATTCTTCTTCTAATATCATCTTATAATTATTTTTTTCAAAAACTCTTTGAGATTTTATGTTATTATACTTAACATTTCCTATTAATTTAATAATACTAATTTTCTCATTTATAATAGTTTTTTCTAGTATATGTAAAATTTCAACACCATATCCTTTTCCTCTATTCATTTTGTCTATACTATAATCTATAATTCCACAATTACCTTCAATATCAATTCTTACTTGACCCACAGGAGTGTTATAAGAATATAATATAAAAATAATACATTTATTTAATTCAATTGTATTTTTAAACCAAATAACATGATTTTCATATAATATCTTACTTTGATTAAAGGAGTTTTTTCTAACATCTTCGTCATTTGCCCAATTGAACAATAAATCACAATCCATAATGTTTGCTTTTCTTAAAAATAAATTCATTTATATCACCATTTACACTTAACTATAAAATCTTCAAATTTTCTTTTGTGTAATATTTTTATTAATTTCTCTTAATTCTGGATAACGATTATATAAGTCTATTATATCATTCATATTGAATTCATTATTTTTTTTAATATATAAGTGTTTATATATTCTATTTATAAGTTCAAAATCTTCTTCTGTATCCAATGTCCACCTTAAATCAGAATAATCAATATTATTCATAAAATAACCTAACCTAAAAATGTTAGGGTTAGACCATATATATGGTGTTACATGTTCCTTATTACTATCTAATGTTGCTTCATTAAAAGCCTTTTTTAATGCATCAGAGCTAAAAACTTCTGTATCTAATCCTCTAGGATATGTTCTTTTAATAGTATTACTTACATAATCATATTTGCTATTATTATCCACAAAATATTGTATTATACCTTCTGTAATTTCACTATCAATAAGAGGACAATCACTAGTAACTCTAACTATGACTTCTGCATTGCTTTCTTTAGCAGCATAGTAGTATCTTGACAATACATTTTCCTCAGATCCTCTAAAAATCTTTACACCTAATCTCTTTGCTTCATTAACAATAACATTATCTTTTTCTAAAGTTGTAGTTGCTATTACTATCTCATCTATATTTTTCACTCTTTTTAATCTATCAATATCATGTTCTAAAACTGTTTTTCCACATATCTCTTTTAAAACCTTACCAGGTAATCTAGTAGAACCAATTCTTGCTTGTATTATACAAACTATATTCATTAAATATCACCTTTACTTTCTAACTGGTACCCCTTTACTCGCCAAAAACATCTTTGCTTCTCTAGGCGTTTTTTCTGTAAAATGAAATATACTTGCTACCGCAACTGCTGAAGCTTTACCTTCATTGATAGCTATATACAAATCTTCATAATCTCCTGCACCACCTGAAGCTATAACAGGAATTTTTACATTATCTGTAACTTCTTTAATTAAATCTATATCATATCCTTCCATAGTTCCATCTTTTTCTATAGAAGTAATCAATATTTCTCCTGCTCCGTTTCTTTCTACCTCTTTTGCCCATATTGAAACTTCAATTCCAGTACACTTATTACCACAATGAGAATAACAATAATATTTCCCATTTTCTTTTTTAGCATCTATACTAACAACTATGCACTGACTTCCAAATATTTTTGCTCCCTCTTTAATTAAATTAATGTTATTAAAAGCCTCTGTATTTATAGCAACCTTATCTGCGCCTGACCTTAAAAGTTTCTTTATATTCTCTATAGACTTTATTCCACCACCAACAGTAAATGGTATAAAACATTCCTGTGAAAATTCTTTTATGGATTCATAATCTGGTTCTCTTTTATCATTTGTTGAACTTATATCTAATAATATAAGTTCATCTACTTCTCTCATATTATAAACTTTAATTGCAGGCAAAACTGTATCTACCCTTCTCCAACTATTGAATCCTCTGCCTTTAACAAGCCCAACATCTTTCCATAGAAGTGTAGGTATAACCCTAGCTTTTAACATAAGTCATTCTCCTCTTATTACTCCATACTTAAAAAGTTATTAATAATCTTAAATCCTGATTTATGACTTTTTTCTGGATGAAATTGAACACCATATATATTATCTTTTGAAACCCCTGAAACAAACTCTCCACAATATGAAGTTTTAGCAATTATATTGGATTCATATTTAGGTATGAAATGGTAGCTATGAACAAAGTAAAAATCTGTTGCATTGTCTATCCCTACAAATAAACTACTATCGTTAAATTTATGAATTTCATTCCATCCTACATGAGGTATTCTTTCATTTTCGTTTGTAGTAGTAAGCTTTTTTACTTCTCCATCTATTAAATTTAATCCCTCTATTTCTTTACCTTCATATCCTTTACTTGCAAATAATTGCATTCCAAGGCAAATTCCTAAAATAGGAATTTGTCCTTCTCTTGCTATTTGTTTTATTATTTTAGTCCATCCTTTACTATTCAGATTGTTCATACCCTCATAGAATGTTCCTACCCCTGGAAGAACTATCGCATCAGCACTAAACAATTCTTCTGGTTCATTGCATATATGTACTTCATCAGCCTCACATTCTTCAAATGCTCTCTTCACTGACATTAAATTTCCCATGCCATAATCAATTATATATACTTTCATATTTTACACCTTTTTAATTTAAAGTTACTCATTATCATAATTAATCTTAGTTAAATTCCCTTCTTTATCTTTTAGTAGATTCCCATTTTTATCAATTAAAAACAATTTTTTATTTGTAAATTTATCACATATTTTTACAAACTCATCTACAGCAATATCCAAAGGCTTTAGTATGTCCTCTAAAGGTTTTCCTAAATAAGTCCACGGAAACCTTCCATCACGTTTCTTTACTATTTCTAATGCATCTTGTCTTCCAAGTCTACCTCTTCGTATATGCAATGACGTTATATCAGTAGCTCGACTAAAACCAAATTTTAAAAATTTAAAATAATCATGTATTCCAGTTTGATAGTTATCAAGATTCTCATAATCAACTATTGAACCTTCTATATTAGTATGATATGTTGTAAATCCGTAATTTTCAGCTATTAGAGCATTAGTATATCCATCCCACGGAATATAATATCCTAAAAATAGTCCTGTGACCCCTATTTTTTGAAGTTCTTCATCTGTTGGATACATATAAGAAATCAAATGCTTTCTTTCAATGTCATCTACTCCTATTAAATCTGAAACCCTCATTCCCAAAAGCCCACCAAATTCCTCAAGCCATCTTCTATCTAAAACATTGTTTTCACTTGCTGCTGCTGGTCCACCAAATTCATTTTGTGAGTTTTCCCCCCATATTATAAGAGGAATATTGAATTGTACTGCTGCTCTAACAGGTACTGTAAATATACTAACATGTTCAGGCCATGATATATCTCCCACTTGTTTTAATCCAATTTTATTTAATTTTACACGTACAATTCTATTATTTGTGAACTCGATATAGTCAACACCTAATCTTTTAATATTCTCTATATTTTTTCTTCCTATATCAGATAAATCACAAGTAGTTGCTGTTACACATAAAGGATTCATACCAAATTCAAGCATTTTTATTACCTGATATGTGCTATCTTTACCTCCACTTACTGGAATTATGCAATCCCAATTTGAACCATCCTTAGATTTGTATTTATCTAATAGTCTTATCAACTCTTTTTTTCTTTCATTCCAATCTACTTCTTTACGTTCTTCATAGTTTCTACAAGCATCACATATACCTTCGTTATCTATGTACAAATGCGGTTTTGTATCGGGGAAAAGACATTTTTTACAATACTTAATCATTATAGTTCCTCCATTTATTCGTTAACCTTAAAATTTCCCATTATAAACAATATTTCAATTATTATACGATATTAAAGTTTTTATCTCTTTTTTATAGAATTACTTTGAAGTTCTTCATTTAAAGGATAAAATAATTTGTTTGTATTATAAATACAATTATAGCACATTGTCCCCTCAATATCTTTTTCAATATGTTTTTTCCTAATACTTGCAAATTTTTCTCCAAACCATGCTTCTTCTATAGATACTATATTAAGATCTTCAACTGCTAAATAATTATCGAAATCAACACAACAAATATTTAAATATCCTTCACATGTTACATGAAGTTGATTAAACAACATATAGCAAGGAAATGTCATTAAATTTTCAATATCATTAAGCATAATTCCATCATTAATTTCGTACATGTTACCACCTTGATTATATGCATCCACATATACGATTTCATCAACATAAGAATGTATTAAATTATACAATAAATCACACTCATTTATATTTTGTTTTGTTCTGACATAAGAAACAAAAATATTAAAGTGTCCTTTTGTTCTTTTTCTATACTCATAAACGTATTTTATATTATCTATAACATTTATAAAGTCATCTTTACCATGTATTAATTTATATGTTTCTTGCGTACCAGCATTAATAGAAAATTTAATACTATCTAATCCTGCTTCAAAGACTTTTTCCATATTTCCAGGAGTAATTAGTGCTCCATTTGTAGTAATATATATATATTCATATCCATTTTTTTTTGCATCTGCAATAAATTCGCAAAGATTTTTCGAAATAAATGGCTCGCCTGTAGAATAAAAACCAACCTCTCGAGTTCCAAGTTTATATGCTTCTTTCAAAATATTAAAGGCCAAATCTTTATTAATATATCCTATCTTTCTTTTCATTTTTTTGTGAGCACAAAAAATACATTCATGATTACATGCATTTGTTATTTCCATCAACATCCTTTTAGGAAAATTCGGATATAATTTTTTATCATAAATAAAACTCTCATTTATTTTCTTCTTAAATTTTTCCATAACTAATCACCCTAATTTTTATTTTTTGTAACTTATTCACAATTATACTAGTACACAATTATACTAGTACACAAAATTTAATTAACATTATTTTAATAAGTTAACAAAAGCTTATTTCTTTTAGTTTATACACTTCCATCACTTTTTTTACTTATAATTGGCATATCACATTTTCTACATGATGATATTTTGGCAAATTGTCCTTGTTCATGCAACTCTCTAATTTTACCAAACTTATTACTATGCCATATTTTTTTTATTGTCTCATTATGTATATTACCTACTATATATTCTTTATTTATATCACCACAGCATGGTAAAACATCCCCATTCCAAGTAACAGTCATTCGTTGCCATAGTTGACTGCATGAAAAATTGTCTACATAATCTTCTTGAAAAAACTCCTTGCCTGAAGCATCAGAATAATCTCCATAAGATACTACATCAACTATATCTTTAAACAAATCAACAAATTTTTTATATTCTTTTTTATTGTCTTCCATTAAAACCATTGAAACTCTTGTTAAAGGTGTATCCTTATTAAGTTTTTTTCTTATCTCAATAATTTTTTTTATATTATTGAGAGTATCTTCAAATCTAGCTCCAATTCTTATTTTTTCATAATTTTCTTTTATAGGTGAATCAAACGAAAAGAAAATTTTATCAAGCCCTCCCTCAATAAGCTCTTTAGATATCTTTTCATCTAAAAGAACAGCATTGGTATTAAACATAACATCTACTATACCTTTTTCTTTAGCATACTTAACCATCTGCACTATATTAGGATGAATTAGAGGTTCTCCCATCCAATTTAATTTAATAGAATAGACTCCTATCTCTGACGCCTCATCTATTATATCCTTAAAAGTATTTATATCCATAATTCCCGTTTGATAATCCTTGTTATTGTTATTTACTAAAATGGTTCTTGGGCACATAGGACATTTTAAATTGCATTGATTTGTAACTTCAATATCTAAGTGGATTGGAGCTTCTTCTACAATGAAATTTTTAGGGCTTTCTACCCATTTTCTTCTATACTCTTTATACTTTTCTGTTCTATTTTCTTCCCATTTTTTCGCAAAATCATTTATAACTTCATGATAAGTAGGATTAATAGGAATATTTTTTTCCATCTTTTCATCACCCTTCTATAATAAGCATTATTAAAATGTTAAATTAAAATAATAATTTTCTAATAACATAGCTATATCTTATATTATTTCTATTCATTAATTAAACATTTTCATTATTTTTGAACAGTTCTTTACCTCACTATCTTTTATCTTTTGTGCTAAATAATTCCTTAATATTTCTCTCTCTTTAAAATCATTAATAGAAAGATAATACGCTTTTAATTTTTCTAGCTGTTCATATTTAAGACATAATTCTATTTGCTCATAATCATCTAAAATATTGATTTCAAAAGCTAGTTCTTTATACTCTTTATTTCTTCCATTCTTTTGTTTATTTACGTTTAGCATAGCATTATTTTTTGAAAACTTAATTATTTCTTCTAATGCAACTTTAATTTTAGGTTTAGCTATTGAAGAATTTATCCCTTCCCTTTTTCCAACTTCTTCATTTATAACACTTAACAAACTATCTGTGCTATTGGCAACTTTAGCAAGTCCACTATTAAATGCAGATTTATATAATCTTCTAAAATACGGATTTGAATCTAATAATATTGTAGGTACTCCAAAGTGCGTAGCTTCCTCAGTAGTTGATGAACCCAACGTAACATTAACATCGCTTAAACTAAGTAATCCCAAAAGTGGTAATTCAGTTGAAAACTTATATTCTATATTAGAATTCCCAATGGATTTTAATAAATTAATATCTCTATTTTTATCATCTTGCGGTGTCATAGGATGAAATCTTATAAGCCAATTCCAGTTATCAGGAGAACTCTTAATAGCTTTTAAAACTATATCAGGAATTTTTCCTGGAGAAGTATGAGTATATAAAATATTTACACAATTAGTTTTACTTAGCATCCAACTTAATTTTTCTTTAACATCAATATCTATATTCTTCAATAGTTTTTTGTCATCTTTCAAGCACATTTCAATCCATGTATTACCACCATCTACCGCATTATGAATTTCAGAAATATTTTTGGTCCAATTTTTAATCATATCTACATACATTTTATCAAAACACCAAAAATAATTAGGTACAAGTTCATATCCATTTTTCGGAATTTTATTCCATCTAACATAAACTGGATTTTCAAAATGCAAACCATGTTGTATATCTACTGAAACTACTCCACATTCCCTACATGCTAAACAAAATGCATATCCTATATGATTTTGATATACAGAAACAAACCCTATTTTAGGTTTAACATTTAAAAATATCATTTTAAAATAATCAGACCATCTTCTAATTAGTATATAATCATTTATAACACTTTCAAAAGAAAAACTAGGTACATTTAATTTAGTTTTTATTTTTAAAGTTTTCAATTTATATAAAAATGCCTTAAATCCTACTAAATTATATTCAATGTTCTCATTTTCATTATTTCTACTTAATACATAATTTAAATGATTTTGAATATGAATAGATTGTTTATATTCTGGATATCTGTACTCATTATCACCAATTAAATAATCTAAAGATAAAGTTTTTAAATTCATACTTTTTAATTCATCTACTAAAGGATCACAAAAACGACTATACCATATTCCATCTATGGAACTTCTAAATCCAGCACGACTTAAAAACACAGCATCTACCTTATTTTTCAACCAACTAACATCTTTTTTAGACTTTATTTCACAAATTAAATTTTTTTCAGTACTTTTTGAGTTGCTAATACGTTTATGAGTTTTCTCTGCAGTCATTCCAAACAAAGTACTACGAATAACAGACCATATATGAACATTCTCAATCAGCCACTGTTCAACTGGAAATTGTTCTTCTATATCATTAATTATATCCATAACTATAATGCTTAATAATTCATTATTTTCTCCATCATTTTCTACACTCTTTTTAATACGCTCTTCTCTATTATATTTTTCTTCTATTAACTCTTTATACCCTTCAAATAATTCCTCTATCTTTTTATTTAGGTGCGTTTTAAATTCTTCATCTGGAGTTAATTTAACTGCCTCCTCATAAAAGTCCATTGCTTCAGCATATTGCCCAATTTGTTCATAAATATAGGCAATATTATACAATAAATCAAAGTTTCTTGAATTCAATTCTAAACCTTCATGTAATAAATCTAACGCTTCATAATATCTATTTTCTTGAATTAGTATTACTGCTTCTATTGAATAAATCTCTATATCACCCGGTACAATATTTTTATATTGTTCTAAAAGCTCTTTGGCAACTACTAAATTATTATTTTCTATAAGAATTTTTATGTTATTTTTTAGCTGACTTAAAACACCATTTTCTTTTTCATTCATATACTCACGTCCATACATTATTTATTTCTATTTATAGTTACCTCATAGTCTATAATTTCCTTTATACCATCCTCAAAAGAATATTTAGGATACCAGTTTAATTCTTCCTTAGCTTTCTTTATATCTGCCACAACATCTAAAATCTCATTTTTTCTTTCAATTTCATCACTTATTACTTTCTTATTAATATTAAATACTTTCTGCACTGTTTCAATCACTTGTTTTACACTAATAGAATATCCACTTCCTATATTGTAAATAGAATATCCTTTTTTATTAATAGTTAAAATTAGAGCCTCAATTAAATCCTCTAAAAAAACATAATCCCTTTTAGGTGATAAGTCTTTTATTTTAATTTCATTATTATTCATTGCCTGATCTATAATAAGAGGAATTAAAAATTTTTTATTTTGTCCTAAGCCATATACATTAAATGGTCTTATTACTGTAATATCAACATTAAACTGTTTTGCATAGAATTCACAAAACTGTTCTGACATAAATTTAGAATGTGCATATGGATTATTAGGATTTAATTTATGCTCCTCTGAAACAGGCAAACTTTCTGGTTGTCCATAAATATAAGAACTAATAAATGTTAAACTTTTATTATATCTCTTACATAATTCCAAAACATTAAGAGTTCCAAAAGAGTTTACTTTATAATATTCTTGTGGATTAATCCAACTATCAGGCACGAAAGTTTTAGCCGCTAAATGAAAAACATGAGATATATTTTCAAAATTTATATTTTTTATTGAATTAAAATCTGATATATCTCCATCACTAGAATTAACTTCTATAATATCATAATTCAATTCTATTAATCTGCTTTTAAGTTTACTTCCAATAAAGCCATTTGAACCTGTAATTAAAATTTGCTCCAACCTCTTCACCTGCTTTACTAAATTTTATAGAAACTCTTCTCTTTGCATTTTGAATTTCTCTATTGCAATTTCATAATCATCAGGTCTTCCAATATCTAACCAATAACCATCAAAATTATAACTATATACTTGATCTTTTTTTTCTATCATATCCAGGACAAGAGAATCCACTCCATAAGGTTCACCCTTTGTTATATATTCTAATATGCTCGGTTCAAAAACATAAATTCCCATACTTACATCATAATGATATTCAGGTTTTTCTATAAATTTATCAATTTTTCTATCCTTATCATATTTTAATACTCCAAAATCCACCTTTAAATCTCTTTTATATGTAGCAATTGTAGCCTTTGCATTTTTATCTTTATGAAAATTCATTAATTCCTTAAAATCAATATTAGATAAAATATCACCATTCATTACTAAAAATGTTTCTTTTAAGTCTGGTATAAAAGCTAGTGGTCCTATTGTACTTAAAGGTTTGTCCTCATAAATAAAATCTATTGGTATTCCAAATCTTGAGCCATCACCTACATAAGCTTCTATAAGTTTGCCTAAATAATTTACAGTTATAGTTATTCTATCGAATCCAGCTTCTTTCAACCGTAATACTACAACTTCCAAAATAGCCACATCTCCAATTGGCATAAGAGGCTTAGGAATTACTGTCGTATAAGGCCTAAGCCTCTCACCTTTTCCACCCGCCATAATTATCGCTCTCATATTCTCCCCCCTTTAAACATTATAAATATCAGTTTTAAAATATTTCATATTATTTCCAATCCATTTTACAGTCTGTATTAATCCATCATCTAAAGTATACTGGGGAGCCCAACCTGTCAACTTCTTTATTTTACTATTATCCGCCCATAATCTATTTACTTCGCTTTTATCTGGTCTTAATCTATTATCATCACAAACTATATCAATTTTCTTCCCTATAATATTGGATATTTTTGTCACTAATTCTCCTATACTTATTTCGTAGTTTGAACCTGCATTTATCACTTCCCCTAAAGTCAAATCACTTTCGGCAACTTTTATAAAAGCTTCTACAGTATCTAATACATAATTAAAATCTCTGGTTGGAGTTAAACTACCTAATTTTAATTCTAGTTTATTATCTAGAATTTGACTTATAACTGTAGGTATAATAGCTCTTGCAGACTGTCTTGGACCATATGTATTGAATGGTCTTATAGTAGCAACTGGCAAATTAAAGCTTTTATAATAACTTTCTGCAATTTTATCAGCACCTATTTTAGAAGCAGAATATGGAGATTGTCCCTGCATAGGATGTTTTTCATCAATCGGCACATATTGTGCAGTACCATATGTTTCAGAAGTTGACGTATGTACTATTTTTTTAATATCATATTCTCTACATGCTTCTAACACATTAGTAGTCCCCTCAATATTTGTTCTTACATAAGCCATAGGAGAACTATAAGAATAGGGAATTGCTATCAAAGCAGCAAGATGAAATACCACTTCATTCCCTTTTACTACTCTTTTAATACAATCGTATTCTCTAACATCACCTGCTATTACATTTATACTATCTTTAATACTTTTATCAAATGTATCAATCCATCCCCAATTATTAAAGGAATTATATTGCACAAGTGCTGTGACTTCCGCTCCAATTTCTATTAATCTTTCTAATAAATGACTACCAATAAAACCATCAGCTCCAGTAACCAATACTCTTTTCCCTGATAAATTCACGCTATTCTCTCCCAACAACACTATATTTAAAAGTTAATTAATTTTTCTACTTACTTATTATTGGTTATAAAATCATGTTTACTTTTCATAAACATTAATCCAATTATTTATAGCTCTTTCCCATGATGTCATATTCCAAATAATATCTTCATTTTTGCTACATTTATTTTTTAACTTATGTAAACTTCTTACTGAATACGTAAGTTTCTTACCTACCTCTTCAACTTTATCCACCTCTAGAAAATATACCCCATTATTTTTAAATACACTATATGGCAACCAGCTTCCTGTAATAACAACGTTATCAGCATATAAATATTCTTGCATAGATCCACTCAATTGATCTGTAGTTTGTACTTGTATCATTATATCCGAAACTACTCTAAGTTTAGCAGTATCTTCTTCACTTAAAAATTCATCATAAATCTTATAGTTTATCCCTGATTTTATAAGTTTTTCTCTTACACTAATCACTAGATTTGAATCACCATACGTCATAGGAAATAAAAAGTAACAGTTAGCAGGTAATTGTTTTTTTACTTTCCGTATTGAATCAATAATACTTAAATGATTCTGTGCTGGTGATGCATTATATCCACAAGTTATTATTATAGAATCCTTTGGTAAACTCAATAATTCCTTTAGCTTAGTTTTATCATCATTTATAGAATCTTTAATATATTCCAGTTGTATCAACCCAAACCTACAAATTGAAAGTTTATTACTATAGACTTTATTGTAATAATCATTAAAATTACTCAATGTATTTTCATTTCCAAAATTAATATTATCCGCTATTTCAAATATATTTTTCTGAACTTGTTTTTCCTCTTGTGTGGTTCTATAATAATCACTTCCCCATATGGTTACAATTATCTTATCACATTTTTTTCTTATCTGTTCTGCAAGTAAACCATAAAATGGTGTTAGAAAATGAATATGAATTATATCATACTTTTCAATCAAACGTATTTTATCATTTAATTCATCTATATTTTTATATATAAATATATTTTCTATAATATTTTTATCTATCTTTGCTTTATAATTTTCATCCATAGTTAATACATCAAATTCTATATCATAATCTCTTTTTAATCGTTCCAAAAAATTCTTAGTATATACAGAAAAAAAATGGCAAAAAACTAAACATCTTGTTTTATTTTTCTTATTTATGAAATTTTCTATATTAATATCTAGTCCCTTTTTTATAATTATATCTTCTACAGCACTTTTTATTTCGTCTTTTATATTTATATTTCCAGCATAATTATAAGCATTTTTATAGAAATTTAATGATTGGTTTGTATTATCTTTTATATCATATAGATATGCCAAATTGTAATTTAAATCAAAATTATTTCTACATAAATTCAACCCTTGCTTAAGCAATTCTTCTGCATATTCTAAATTTCCTTCTATGATTGCTATAACTGCATCCATAGAATAAATTTCTACATCCTCAGCCACCATTTTCCTATATTCATTTATTACAACTTTAGCTTCCTCTACACTACCATTATTCAACAATATATTAATATTTTCTTTAATCTGAACTTTTATCTTATTTACGTCTTGTTGCAATGTGACCCTTCTTCCTTGTAAATATAACCATTAAAAACCATATTCACATTATCTTTATTAATAATTATATATAGTGTATTATAGCTTTACATACAAAATAAACTATTTTGATGAAACACTTTTTGCCCATGTCTTGTATATTCGTTATTATATCATAATATGGATGGTAAAACCTATTAAAAACTCCAGCCTAATTCCCCCTGCATTACATTAATCCAACTGATTTCTAATATACTTACACCAATTATCTTTTGAGCCATGATGAGGTAGGACAACTAATGATCCATTTTTAACAATCTGTTCATATTAAAATTGATTTGTGCTTATTTCTCAGTTTTGCTATTATTTTAAATAATCTTAATTTAAAAATTCTTTTGTTTTCTTCTTAGTTTCTATCTGAGACTTATATAGCAATAATTGCAAATCAATTTCAGCAAATTCTTCATACTGTCTTATAAGTTCCTCCGCAGATGCAAATTCTCCACAGATTATTAGCTTCTCTATATTATTTTTAAAATCATCTTTTAAACTCTCTAATTCTGGATTTTTATAATTTATTTTCTTATCTACTTCATCTTCTATTTCTTTTAATAATGTTTCTATTCCACTTTTCATTAAATCATAGGTAGATAACGCTTTATTTAAATAACGCATATACTGACCTAAATCCTTTTCTTTATACTTATCGCCCTTTAATAAATACATAAAGAAAGCATCTTCATCACTTTTTACTTCCATAATTCTTTCTTCCTCTAATACAAAGTCAGAGTAAATAAACTTTGTATAAGCCTTTCCAAGCTCTACATAATTTTTAAACAGTTCTTCTTCCTGTTCTTTTTCTAATTCATGAAGAAGTATAATATATCTGCATAAAATCACTGTTGCCTTTATCTCATCAAATTTATAAATATCTGCATTTTTGTTTATTACATAATAATAAACTACCTTAGAAAAATCTTTATGTCGTTTTATACAATACTGAATAATGCTATTTAATTTACCATAGCTAATTTTATTAATATATGAGGTTACATCATAGTTACTTCTTATTAAATGATAAATAACATCTCCATAATAATTAGATAAATTATTAAAATCTAAACTATTAAAAAATTCTTCTAAGTCTTCTTGAATCTTTTGCTCTTTACCAAAGGTTCTTATGTTATTCAACTTTTCATAATCACTGTTTCCCTTTGAAAAGACCTTATCTATTTCTTCTGCTATCTCTTCGGACAATTTAAATTTCAATTCTTCAATATTATCACTTAATTTTATTCCCTCTATTTGTTCTTCTTGTATTAATTTGTTATAATAATTTTTTAATCCTTCATAATCCCTTAAGTTTAAATAGGCACCTATTATAATCTTTAAATATTTTTCAATTTTTATACTATCTGCTTTATTAAATTTTTCAATTAATTCTTTATATTCTTCTTCCTCAAATAAAAGAGTGATTAATGTTTCAAACTCACTATCCTTATAGACATTAGTGTAATTAATAATAGAAGGATCTACTGGCAATAAGCCCTTTTCATATTTATCCATTAATCTTAAGTAATGCTTTAAGCTTTCAAGAGCTTCCTTATTTTTTTTTAGTAACACTTTAGCCTTATATAAATAATAGTATATATCTATTTTATATATATGATCTTCTGAATACAAGTCTAATGCTTCTTCTCCTACATCTTCAACTAACTTTAAGTTATTACTAGCAAGCTGCATTTGACAATATATCATGTATACATATTTATGATTTACTTTTTCCTTACTAACTTTGCACAATTCATAAGCCTTAATAATTTGTTCTAAAGCTTCTTTGTTATTATTATGCATACCATAGCTTATACACAATTGGTAATTGTAATATATGCTTTCTGGATCCTTTTCCAATTCACTTTTCAATATATTAACAGTTCTATTAAACTTTCTTTCCATTAACTCTTTATCATCAGATATATATCCATAATGTTGAATTGTACTATTAATTTTTATAACTGGATATTCAAATATTGGTTGGTTATGTACTGCTCCTTGATACTTAAAATTTTTACTTTTCTTAAAAAGTCTAAGCGAATCAAAGGTAGAGTATTTATTCTTGTCATTTGTTTCAGTAAAATTTTTTGTTGTCAATGATCCAGTTTTATAATTTTTGTAATTTCCACTATTAAAAAACTCAATTATAGCATTACAGTTTTCTAAAACTTCATCCCCATCTAAAATAAAAATCCACTTTCCTTTTGTATAGGATATAGTTATATTTCTCATCTCTGAGAAATCATTATTCCATTGATGAAAATACAATTTATCTGTAAACTTTTTTGATATTTCCACTGTATTATCCGTAGAACCAGTATCAACAATTATTAATTCTGAATCTATATTATTCAAAATAGGTTGTAATGACTTTAGACAGTTTTCCAAATGCTTTTCTTCATTTTTTACCATCATTGCAATACTTAGTAGCATTATATCACCTCTTACTTTATTTTACACTTATATTCATATTATCGATAAAAAAAAATAAAACTTAATACTTATGTAAAAAAGTTAAGTAAAAATAAAAAATCTCCTCAAAATTGAGGAGATTTTTCATTTAACTAATTCTTAATTATCTTAATAATTGAAGAACTTGTTGTGGTTGTTGATTAGCTTGAGCAAGCATAGCTTGAGCAGCTTGGCTAAGAATATTATTCTTTGAGAATGTTGCCATTTCTTTTGCCATATCAACGTCTCTTATTCTTGATTCAGCAGAAGTTAAGTTTTCTGATGAAGTTCCTAAGTTATTTATTGTGTGTTCAAGTCTATTTTGGTATGCACCAAGTTTAGCTCTTTGAGTTGAAACTGAACTTATAGCATCATCAAGTACACTAATTGCTGCAGTTGCTTTTTCGTTTGTAGATACATCTAATGCAAACTCTGTATTAGTATTAGAAGTTCCATCAGTTACGTTTGCAGTTTTAACATAACTCGCAACAGATCCGTTCTTAGCTGCTACTGTAGCAACTGAACCATCTCCACTAACTCCAAGAGCTTTAGATCTCATATCTGAAACACTTACAGTTAAGCTTTGTTGAGTATTTGCACCAATTTGCATTGTTGCAGAGAAATCACCTTCGGATGAATTTTTTGTTGAAATAACTGGTGCAGTTGAACTTGAATATATGTCATTTTGTTTAATAGTAAGACTTCCATCAGTTCCTACAGATGCAGTATATTTATCCTTAAGGTCAGCATTTGTATTAATTGCCTTAGCTAACTCAGTTGATTGTGATGTAGCTGAATCTGCCACTTTTATTGCAGTTCCCTTACCATATCCAACATTAGCCTCCTTATTTGATACTGTTATTTCTTTTCCATCTAAAACAAATTTAGCTCCTGATTCAAGTAAATCATCAACTTTTACATTATATTCACCTGGTGTACCAGTAGCTCTAACTGCTACATCCTTAGAAGTTAAATCTGTTCCACTTCCTACCTTTTCAGTAAGCTTTATTTCAGAACCAGAAACAGTAACTGTATATTTATTACTAATTGCGTCATTTAGAGTTAAAGCTGCTTTAATATTAGCTGCTTGTGAATTTTGGTCTGCAGCAACATTAAACTCGCCTTTACTAGAATCTGCTTCACCATCTACTGCTGCAAATTTTTGTCCAGCAATAACCGCTACATCCCCTTTAGCAAACAAATCAGTTACACTAAATGTATATTCTCCTTTAACTTCCTCAACACCAGCCTGTAATGAACCCATAGTAGCAGTATCTTTAGAAATGTTATTTCCAGTCGCATTTGTATCCCAGTTTCCTTGAGCCGCAAATTCGAACTGTCTTAAATCAACTTTTTGACCACTAATAGTTGTTGGTCCACCTACTCCTAGTGTTCTAACTGCTTCTTGAATTAAAGCTGCTGTATTTTTATCTGCAGAAGTTTTTGCAAGAGTAATAACTAATCCACTTGTTGCGGAAATTGATACTTTTAAAGCATCTGTACTATTTTGTTGCAATGTAACTTTTGTTAAATTATTTCCAGTTAAATCTTTTATAATTAATTTATCATCTTTACCAAAACCTTTAACAGTTGCATTTGTAAGTTTAACTCCAGTTGCTTCTCCTGCAACTTCATTTAACGTTATTACATTACCTACAACAGCTGATGTCATCTTACCACTAAAAGCACTATCAACTGCAGTTTTTAAACTAGCTATTTGAGTTGTTGCATTAGTTGTTGCTATATCAAATTGACCTTTAGTTGCATCTGCAGAACCATTTACGGCAGTAAATGTCTTTCCTCCTATTGTTATAGTATCACCAACTTCATTAAAGCTATCAGACATTGTAAACTTATAAGCTCCTTTTACTTCTGCTTTACCATTTGACAATACTTTATCTTGATTATCTTTTATAGTAGTAAATGCTATGTCCTTAGAAGCAAAACTATCTGATGCTAGAGATACTGTCACAGTACCTGCTGCAAAGTTGACAGCATTAAGGGCAGTAGTAATCTTACTTGTTAAATCTGCACCTGTCATAGTAGTTCCCATATCCTTAGTACCTACAGTAATTGTCATAACACCAGCTGCTATTGTTGCTGCTACTGTATTAACAGATGTGGAAGTTGTAAACTTTATTTCGTTTCCATTTCCAGCCGTACCAGTTTTTGTAGTTTCAAATTTAAGCCCTAGTTCGTCAAACAACACATCAGCTTTTATACCTTTAACACTTGTTGTACTAGCGACTACATTATCAATTTTGCCTGTAGCAGCACTAGTGTTCCCAATTAATTCTGCTGTTGAAGATGCACCAGCTACGCTGTTCTTTCCAACAACTACATCGGAAACAGCTCCACTTACTACGCCAGCTACTCCAGCAGTTACTGTACTAACACTCTTATCAGTGCTTACTACTGGTACATCCTTACCTTTTAATAACTTTTGAGTATTAAATTCTGTTGTATTCCCTATTCTGTTAATTTCTGAAGTTAATTGGTTCATTTCTGTTTGGATAGATGTTCTATCATCACCAGTATTAGTATCATTGGATGATTGTACAGATAATTCTCTCATTCTTTGAAGAATACTTTGAGATTCATTTAACGCACCTTCTCCAGTTTGTATCATTGATATACCATCTTGAGCGTTAGCTGAAGCTGTGTCTAACCCTCTGATTTGACTTCTCATTTTTTCAGATATTGCTAATCCTGCTGCATCATCTGCTGCACTATTAATTCTAAGACCTGAAGAAAGTTTTGACATTGACTTACTTGCAGTTGCTCCATTAGCATTCATTTGTCTTATTGCATTACTACCTGGTAAATTGTGATTAATTATCATAATAAATTCCTCCTTGATTTTTTAAGTGGACATCCTTGTTCCACTATTTGTTATTTATAGTTAAGCTCTTTGAGCCTACTAACTAGATTTGTTTTTCCAACTCTTAAGAATTAATAATTTATAAGCTTATATCTATATATTCGATTTAATTACATATTACTTTAGTATTTAATTTTAATTCTTAAAACTTTTTATTTATTATGTCGTAAGTAATAAATATTTAAATCTTATACTTATATGTTCGTTGATGATTTCTAATACTTTATAGTATTTTTAGTTTAATTTTAAATACTTTTATTAAATACTCTAGCTGTATTTTCTATATTATTATAATTTGTATTAATTTGTCTGGCTTTCTTTATACTTTCCATTTGTTTCTTAACCTTAACCTTTTCTTTTTTATATAAAAGTTGTAAATCCTCTTCTAATTTTACTAGATTTAATGAATTTCCAATAGTTTTAATTTCTTCTTTATCAAAATCAAGACTATTAATTGACTTAATAATATTCTCTCTCTGTTCAAGCAAAGAACTTATTTGACAATCCTTTTGAATTTCATCCATTAAGTCTAAAGTTAAAGCTCTGTATTCTTCTAAATATTCACGTAAATTCATAAATTATAACCTCTTTATTAAATCGTATTTTTCTCTAAGCTGTTCCAAGCATACTAGATAATGATGACTGTTGAGAATTTAATTTTTGCATAGCTGTTTCTAAAGCTGAATATTTATTGTATAGTGCAGTTTCTTTGGTAGAAAATGACTTATTTAAATCATATATTAATTGTTTCTTCTTGCTTATACCTGTAGTTAAAGTATTATTATATTGAGTACTTGTTCCACCTAATCCAGCTTCTTTGGATAATGATGAAGTAACTGTTTTAAATTCACTTTTTAAAGTTGCTGCAAGCTGAGTAAACACTCCACCTTTATCTGTTGTACTCGTAGCTCTTGTAAATAAATCTTTTACGTTTCCTGCATTATCTTCCAATGCTTTTGTTAATTTTCCTTCATCTATAGTGAACAATCCATTTTTATCTGCATAGTCTGCAACAGGATTTATTCCTATGTTCTCTAATGATAAACCTGATCCTGACATAACAGATGACATAGCACTTTTCATTGCACTGGTTATTCTTTCAAGATCATTATCTTTTCTAAGCAAACCTGTCTGTGCCTTTTTCTCCCAAGCTGCAATCTGTGTATCTGTCATTTTTTCCTTTTGAGCATCTGTTAAAGGCATATAATCTTTATCTCTAGTTTCATAAATCTTTGTATTTATACTTCCTAATAATGTATTGTAATCATTAACAAAACTTACAATCTTATCTTTTAAACCAGTAACATCAGTTGCTCCTGATAATGATACTGATGCATAACTATTTGTAGTAGTTGTTGTTCCATTTGTTACTGTTTTAGTTAATACTCCAGTTGTTGCATCTACCTTAGTTGTTGTTATAGTTCCATCATCTGATGTTACTGTTGCTGTGTTTCCATCTGCTGATGTTATTGTTTTTCCATCTGATGATACAGTTACTCCCGTATTTGTTAAAGTTAGAGCTGTTAAATTGGTTGCAGTAGTTACTGTACTTGGAGCTTTAAAACTAAACTGTACATTATCAACTGTCAATGTATTAGATGCTTGATTAAAACTACTAGTTTCTGTTCCTTTAGTTATTACTCCCTTAGCATTTTGACCACTATAGGTTGAATAATCCGAAGTAAAGCTAGTTCCATCAGCAGCTTCTTCTGCAGTAATTCCTTTTTGTATCCCAACTTGAAAATTTACACTTTCACCCATTTTTCCTGATTCTAAAACTATTCCTTGAGAGAATTCACTATACTTTGCAGTTACATCAATTCCTTTATTAGTTAATGCAGTATTTAAATTTTTTGCAGTTGTTGCCATATCTACGTTCTTATCTTTATCAAATGCTATATCTACATAAATATTATCATTCCCCATTTTCACAGCCATTACACCTTCTCCGCTAGTAGCTACACTTGCTAAATCTGACCCTTTAACTGTATGTGTTGCCTTGCTTGCAATTTGGGTTGTCGTAACTTTATAGTCACTAGCATCAGCTCCCGCAAATCCTTTTGCAGTTACTTTGGCGCTATCACCAGATGTAAAACTCATTGATTGATAAGTACTTGTTGACACTAAATTCCCAGTTTTTAAAATATCAAAATATTTATCATTAAAAGTTGTTGCATCAGTCATAATCTGTTTATATTGTTCTTGTTGATATTCTAAAACTTTCTTATTTTGAGTTTCTTTATCAATTTTACTTTGATACGTAGCCATTGATGACTTAACTAAAGCATCTACATCTAAACCTGAATTAGTTCCTGTTATTCTTTGCACTGTTGACATTTTATCACCCCTTTTTTTTAGTAGAGAATTGAAATTCCACTATCAACTTTTATTTCTTAGATCTTTTATACGCCTCTTTCCAAGTTTCATTTATATCTTCTACAAGAGGAATAATTTCATCTAGAATCTCTAAGTTTTTACTCATATTAGCTTCAATTAATTTTTCTTTAATAAAAGCATATACATTGAATAATTGAACTGCCCATTCACCTTGTGTTGTGTCTAAGCTAACCATAAGTTCTGAAAATATATCTTGTGTTCTTGTTAACGCATTATGTGCCCTTTTTATATCTTTATCCACTATAGCTTGTCTTCCTATTTTGCAAAATTTAACTGCACCTTCAACTAACATCAATAACATTTGTTCCTTTGATGCATAATTTACAGTATTTGTTTTATAAACATTATATCCATTAGAATTCATTTATAAACCCTCCTATTTTTTGCTATCCAAAATTCTGCCTTTGGAATTTTCGTAATTTATTTCTTCTACTTTTTCTGCTTTTATACTTATATTTTTGTCCTTATATTTTGTCCCATCTATTGTAATATATCTTTTTTCACTTTCTCCTTTAGTTTCATCTAGATTAACATATTCATTTTTTTCATCCTTTAAATTTTTTGTTACATTTATACCTTTACCCGAATGAACCTTATCTTCTTTTATTTCTTCTTGCATCTTTTTTCTGATATCAGTATCGATCTTATTTAATTTAAATTCCAACTACAGCTACCTCCTTTGGATTTCATCTTAAATTAAGCTTTTTTATCTAATAAACCTACTTGTCGGAGCATACTAGCTACCATATCTAAAATCTTTTTTGGTGGAATTTCTAGTAAAACGTCCTTAGTATTTTCATCTATTACTTTTACCATCATTGTTTTCATTTCTTCATTATACGTATATTCTGCATGAGTTTTATCATCTTTTAAAAAGTTATTTATTTTCTTCAATGCATCATCTACATCTTTTTTGCTGTATTCTTGCTTTTTCGTATTATTATCTCCTGGAGTTTGAGCTCCAACCTTTTGAACCTGTTGTGTTTGTGGTACTGATGTCTCAGTACTAGTTTGTGTATACTCTGATAAATTTGAGCTATATGCATTTAATTTGATTGGATTTTGTCCTATATTATTAACATCCATGTTTATACTACCTCCTGTTTTGTTTTTAGTTGAAAATTGAGAGTTAAAAGTTGAGCGTTATTGAAAAAATTAAGCTATGCTTAATTTTGAATTTATATAATTTTACCTTAGCAAAATATCCTTTACTCTCAACTCTCCATTCTCAGCTTTCAACTACCCACTACCCACTAATTATTTTTTTTCTTTATATTACCAAGCATACTAATATTAATTTTTGTCGCTTCTTTATTTTCCTGTTCTACTTCTTCATACAATTCTTTTCTTAATATTTCAATATCCCTTGGAGCCTTTATTCCAATTTTCACACTTCCATCATCTATCTTACTTATAATAATTTCTATATCATCCCCAATCATAAGAGATTCACCTTTTTTTCTAGTTATAATTAACATCTTGTACCCCCTTAAATTAAAGGATTTTTAACTTTATATTTGGAATTATCTAATATTATTTGTTCCCCAAAATTATTAGAAGTATTTATAACTATAGGTCCTTGAAGATTTGTAGTGATTTTTTTTACATCTGAGTTCAATGTTACTGTAGTTAATATCATTACTTGCTCTGGAGATTCTATTTTTAAGTTTTTAATTGTTTCTTCACCCAGTTTAATTTCATAATCCTCAAAAAATTCATATGGTGAAGTTACTATTAGAGAAATTTCATCATTTTCTAAGGATTGAAGTAATTTAAAAGGCTCATATTCTTGTAAATCTAAAAGAATAAATTTTTTTAATTCATTAAAGCCAGGGATGCCTTTATTAAAAGTAACTATATTATTTTCTTCATATTGCATTTCACCATGAACTTTAGATATAAATTTCATATTCATCTTCTCCTAACTATAAATAAGTTAATATGGTCATTGGTAATATTTTTGCACTAGTTTGAAGTGCAGCTGTATATACGGTTTGCATCATTGAATACTCCATAGTCTTATCTGCAAAGTCTATATCCTCTGTCTTAGATAAGATATCCGTCAGATTGTAATTTTGGGTGTCATTATTAGTTTGTGCCGAATCCATTCTATTTTGAAATGATCCTACTTGCGATCTTTGTTGCAACAAATTAGCTGTTACAGACTGTATATCCGTTAAATTAGTAGTTGTCAAATCGCTTGTATTTCCTGTTGCTCCCAAGTTTTTTATTATAGTTGCTAAAAGGTCTGAAACATTTATGGACTTTCCACTTTTATCTTTAAATTCTAATACATCAACTGCTGTTTTGTTGTAAGTAGTATTTACACCTTCAGAAATATCAACTTGTAAGTACGAGTTGATTTGAGTTATTGGAATTGCTTTTGTTAATAAACCGTTAATTTCCGTTTCCCTAGAACTACCTGACCCTGCTATTGGAGATAATTCACTTTGAAGGGCTTTAATATCTGTAATATTTAAACTAACTTCTTTATTATCGGTAGTAGCTGCACTTGTAATTGTTCCATCCTCCTTTTTATATTCAGATGAACCTATTGGAGACGCTATCAATCCATTAATTTCAGTTATCCTTGTAGCTATTTTTGTAGTATCTGTTGAACTACTTAATTTGATTTTTTCAGTATTAAGTACCGCTTTACCCGCACTCTCTAATGTATATAAAGTATTGTCGGTAGTAGCTGAACTTGTAATTGTTCCATTCTGTGTCTTATATGCAGGCGAACCTCCCAGAACTGCGTCAATTTCAGCTATTCTTGTAGCATCTGTTGAACTACTTAATTTGCTTTTTTCAGTTTGAAGTGTTGCTATACCAACCACATCTAAGGTGTATAAACTATTTGTGGTAGTAGCCGAACTTGTAATTGTTCCATTCTGTGTCTTATATGTAGGTACAGCTCCTCCTAGCAAATCATTAATTTCTACTATTCTTGCAGCATCTGGCGAACTATTGCTTAAGTCTACTTTCTCAGTAGCAAGTGTTGTTTTACCAAGAGCATCTAATGTGTATGACATATTGGTTATAGTAGCCTCACTTGTAATTGTTCCATCATCCTTTTTATATGCAGTTATAGAATTACCATCCTTAGCAGAATATTGTAAAACTCCAGCTACCACCATAACAGGTTTAGAATCAGTTTTTGTTCCTCCAAAGATATAAGAACCATCAAAGCTAGTATTTAAAACCTGAGATAATTCATTAACTTTTTCTTTAATTTCATCTTGAATTGAAGTTCTTTCGTCTTGTCCATAAGTTCCATTACCTGCACTCACAAGTAACGTCTCTACTCTTCCAAAAATATTTCCAATTTGAGATAATGCTGTATCTGTAGTATCAAGCCAATTTGTTGTATCTTTTATATTTTCGTTATATTGCTTATTATAAGACATATCAATATTCAATTGCATGCTTCTTGATGCTTTATATGGATTTTCAGAAGCTCTCTGTATTTCTTTTCCAGAAGCTAATTGATTCTGCAATGTTTTCATATTTCCTAAATTTCTTTTCATATTTCTCAAGTAATTTGTAGTTAATATATTACTTGTTATTCTCCCTGACATAAAAAACTCACCTCCTATTTCTTCAATCCATTTATTACTACATCTAGCAATTCATCTATTGTTGATATCATTTTTGCATTTGCTTGATATGCATGTTGAAATTGTATTAAATTTGTTGTTTCTTCATCTAATGATACACCAGAAACTTGTGATTTTTGATCCTCTAAGTTTGATAATATTGTTTCTTGATCATCAGCTTTTCCACTAGCGTTTTGTTTCACTACTGCAAGATTACTTATTATAGCGTTATAATAAGAATTCACTGTTGATCCGTCTGTTTGAGAATTCAAATTCAAATTACTAGCAGTGTCTGAAAAACCAGATATTCCTACACCATTCAAGAAATCTTTTCTACTCATTTTAGTTAAATCTGTTGTAGCTCCTATATCACTTAATTTCATTTTAGTTAAATTAAGATTAGCTATTGCATTAGCTCTCTTCCCATCACCCACTCCACTTGTTAATGTTGAATTACAATTTAGAAGAGTTGAATCTTTAAGCAAATCACCATTTATTTTTATATTTGCAGCTGTAATTCCCGCATCTGTTGTTGTATTACCTGCATTTGTAAATATAAAATTATTTTTTAGATTTTGTGAAGTAGTGCTACTAGTACTTCCATCAAGGCTTCCTCCCTCAACACTTCCCGTTTGAATTGCATTAACAGTATAAGCTAATCCAGCTGCAAGCCTGTCCAAGTTGTCCATGTATCCTTTTATGGTTTCTTGTACTGATTGGTTAGCAGCTATTTCTCCTTTTATATGGTTATTATCTACATTACTTGCTCCACTTTCACTGTCAGCTTTATAGGTTTGGAATGTTCCACCTTTTAATTGTTTAACAGTAGCTGGTGGTGTTGATTTCACTAATGTTGTATATGTTTTTGAACCATCTGGATTTGTTACAGATGTTACTGTCGTTACTACACCTCCCGTTATTGTTTTTCCTAATGTAGGTGGGGTAGTTGTTGTATCTGTAGTAGCTATTGTTAATTCATCTTTAGTTGCACCTACTGCATTACCATCTTTATCTGCAATTAAAATTCTGTTTTGCATTAAATTTTTTGCTAATTCTGTAGCATCAGCAGCATTTGCCGCTGTTATCGTAAAGTTCTTACTTGAAGCTTTCTCATTTCCTAAAGGATAATATTCTACCTCAACAGTACCATCAGCTTTCCCAACAGCACTTTTAACATATGAAAGTCTAGTATAACCTGCATCATTTGGGTCTGATTTAACTAATGAATTAGTTGGATATTCTGTTGAAGAAAGATTTATGGTCTCCAAATTATCTCTGTCAACTTTTATTCCAAATTTCTTACTCAGATCATCTAAAAGATTATCTCTTTTATCCATCAAATCATTAGGTGTCTGTCCTACAGCTGATACCCCTTGTATTTGCTTATTTAATTCATTTATTTGATCTAAACAACTATTAACATCTATAACATTGGTTTGCAATACACTTTGACTATCCTCACATGTCTTTTTCAGTTGATTATAAGTATAATTTATCGAATCTGCCAGTGCTGCTGCTTTTTGAACAGCTACAGCTTTTACATCTGATTTATCCGGAGTCTTTGAAACTTCTTGAAATGCGCTAAAGAATTTGTTTGTAAGTTCTTGTATCCCTGTATCTGATGGTTCGCCAAAAATATCTTCAACCTTAGATAAAGTTTCGCTTATTGGGGTATAATATCCTGATGTTCCTGATTCACTTCGAACTTGATAATCTATAAATGAATCTCTAATTCTTTGTATTGAAGTTATTTCAGCGCCTGTCCCAACTTGTCCAGCACCTCCCGAATCATATTTTGACATACCACCAAAAGGTCTTGTTGTTTCCGCTACTGCTCTTTGTCTTGAATATCCTACTGTATTTGCATTCGATATATTATGAGATGTTGTATTTATTGCTGCTTGTTGTACAGTTAATCCTCTTTTAGCAATATTAAACGTATCAAATAATCCTGACATATTTTTCTCCTGCCTTCCACTTAATCACAACTTCCATGTTATATAAATTTTAACATCCTTATTATTAATTTCATTTTATAACTCCATATGAAATCCCACGATATTTTTTCTCCAAATTCTCAATCATATCTTGTCAATTTTATTTAGATAAATTCCCATAAGAATTATAAGTTTTTATTTCTCTACTGGGGTTAATTAAAGCTAACATCTTATTATTAAATATTATTTGTTGCTTCAATAATGCCTCATTTGTTTCTTTCTTAAATATCACGTCATTTAATGTAGTTTTTATCTCACTATAAGTTTTTATAAGCTCTTCATTATTAGATTTATTAACAATCTCTATAATACTTTCTTCGCCTATTATATTTCTTCTTTTGACTTCTTCTTGCGCAATTCTCTTGCCACATTCATTAATCTTATCAACTAATCCTTCTAAACCAAATACATCTTTACTCATTATCATTGCATATTGAGTTTTTAATAATTCTAAGAGCTTTTTTAAATCTTCTTCTTGGCTTTGCATTAATTTAATAAGTTCATTTATCATAATTAATCATTCTACTCCTTCATTGCATTTAATAAGCTTTGAGCAGTTAATCTAGCATCTACATTATATGTTCCACTTTCTACTCTATTTTTTATATCAGCTACCTTTTTTGAACTTCCAATATCATTGTTTAAAGAATAATCTTTAAGACTCTTCCCAAGCTCTGAAATTTCTATTCTATCTACATCTTTAGTTTTATTTAATTTTTCTACAGGTTTATTGGAATTTGAATTGTAGGCATTTATATATGTTGGTCTATTTATACTATTTATACTCATAATACATTTCTCCATTCTTTTATTCTATTACTTTACTTATCGGATAGTTTCTAATTAAGTTTACACTTTTTTGTATAAAAAAAAGAAGAGGGACTCCTCTTCATCGATTAACAAACCAGTACACTCTAATATTAGATGTATTCTTTTCTTTATCTTTTTTTATTTTATTTTACCATGAAATCAATTATTTATTTAAAATCAAACAAAAAAATAGAGAAGCTTCCCTCTCTACATAATATTTCAATTATATTCATTTTTTATATTACAATCTACTGACTGCCTTTAAGGTTACTAAATCTCCCCAATTTTTAGCAGTTATCATTTCGATATTAGTTAAGTCTTTCTTTATGCTTGTTACATCTTCAGCAGTTCGCTCTACTTGTTCATGTACAGATTCTAATTTTCTCTCAATTCTTTCTTGACCTTCTTTAAGTCCTTTAATATCACTTTCCATTCCATCGATCTTAACTTTCATTCCATTGATTTTAGTTTCTATTCCATTTATCTTAGCTTCCATTCTTTGTAATATTTCTAATATTTGCGTATCCATTTTTTCACCTCACAATAATTTTAGTAAGTAAATTTATTATATCATAATTCTATATTAATAGTAGTACTATTTCACATTTAAACTTTAGCAATATTATCCATTTATATTTCTAAAAATTCGCTACACTAATGGCTCTATATGTTTGTAATTTATCTAAAATTCTATACACTAAAAAAACTCCCTTTCGGGAGTTTTTATCGTATTCTCTTTATTCTTTCAACACTACTTACTATATTAGTTATTCTTATTCCAAAGTTTTCGTCAACAACAACAACTTCTCCAAGTGCTATTTGTTTTCCATTAACTAATATTTCAACTGGCTCTTCTGCAAGTTTATCTAATTCTATTAATGAACCAGTTCCTAAATTCAAGATATCCTGTATGCTCTTTTTAGTTCTACCCAAAACTACAGATATATCTAAAGGAACATCCAATATTAAATCTATATTTTTTATTGGTGGAACATTACTTTGAGGAACTAATTGTTCAAATGCTACTTGATGAACATCTACTGGTTGTTGCATCCTTTGCATTGGTTGTTCATATTGATGTTGTTGTTGATACTGTGGCTCCTGATACTGTTGTTGATATTGAGGCTCAGGTTGCTGATATATTTCTTTATTCTGAATCGGCTGGCTTTGCACAGCTTTAGCAGTTTCAACCTTTGGTGCTTCTTCCACGTTATCTTCACCAGTCATTATAGAAACAATATGCTTAGCTGTTTTTATTGGGAATATTTGCATTATATTACTATCTACAATATCTCCAATTGTCAATCTAAATGACACTCTAACTATTGGTTCATCTTCCGGTATTGCAGTTGAAATTGGAATTGATGCATCTTCTACTATTTTTGCTGTTGGTGGTGATATATCTACTTTTCTTCCAAACATAGTAGCCATAGATGTAGCTGCAGAACCTATCATTTGATTCATTGCTTCTGATACTGCACTAATTTCTATCTCTGATAACTCATGACCATCTACTACGTTTCCATCTCCACCCATCATAAGATTTGATATAACCAAACCATCTGAAATCTTTATGATTAATACATTTCTTCCTACTATACCTGCAACGTATTCTATATCTAAAACAATATTAGGTGTTTCAAATCCTTCTTTTATTTCTCTTAGAGTTGTTACAGTTACTACTGGTGTTGTTATGTTTACTTGTAGATTTATAAGTTGATATAATGCTGTTGAAGCTGAACCCATGGAAATATTTCCAATTTCTCCCAATAAATCTTTATCCGTTTCAGTTATAATTTCTTGATCTAATTTATTTTCATCAGATGATGTATTTTCACTTTCACCAGAAGATGTATCTTCACCTGATAACAAGGCATTTATTTCTTCTTGCGATAAAAAGTTATTACTCATACTCATTCACTTCCTTATCTGTTATGTCCAAAATAACGACACCGATATTCTTCCCTGATATACCTGGTTTAGCATAGTAACACTCTTCATTACCTACAAATACCTTTATTGGGGATGAACTCTTAGTATCAAGTTTAATTACATCACCTATTGTTAATTTTAAGAAATCATCTACAGTTATATTAGCAGTTCCAAGTTCAGCTACCACATCAACATCAACTTTATTAATGCCCTTTTCTATCTTTTCTCTTGATTCAGCCATTAAACTTTGATCGCCACTTCTGAATGCGTATTGTACTACCAATTTATCTAATATTTTTTCTATACTTAAATACGGAATACACATATTTATAAAAGTACTACGCTTATTCATCTCTACTGAGAATGTTATTAATGCTACTGGATCATTAGGCGCCATGGTTTGATTTACTCCAGGATTTGTTTCAACTGCTTCTATTTCAGGTTCAACTTCTAAAATAGAATCCCAAGCTAACCTTAAATTACCTATCATTCCACTTGTTATCTGCCTCATTATGTTCTTATCTATATCTGTAAATTCTTTCGTTTCTGTTTTTCTGTCTCCTTTTCCTCCAAGCAAAATATCTATTACTTGAAGCGAAAATTGAGGATTTGTTTCAAATATTATAGTACCTGCTAATGGAGGCATTCTAAATATTGTCATAATGGTAGGGTTTTGCACAGAATGTATAAATTCCTCATATGCTATCTGCTCTACAGTTTCTATTTTCACCTTGACATTTTGTCTCGTTTGACCAGTTAAATAATTGGAAATAATTCTTGCATAATTATCATGAATCAATTCAAGTGTTCTGATATGCTCTTTTGAGAATTTTTGAGGACTTCTAAAATCATAAAGTTTAACCTTATGTTTCTCTTCCTCTTTACCAACTTCATCTGATTCAATTTCACCTGTAGATAGGGCAGATAACAAGGCATCTATTTCATTTTGCGATAAGACATCTGCCATATTATTCCCTCATTTCAAAAATTAATTTAACAATTTATCAATATCTATTATTGTAAGAAGCTTTTCATCATAATTTAGTATACCTTTTATGTAAGGTTGTGATTTATTAGAATCTTTATCTACTCTTTGTATATTTTTTTCATCTATATCCAAAACTTCTTCAACTTCATCTACTGATATTCCTATTTCTTCATCTTCAACAGTTAAAATTATAATATTGTTTTGTTCTTCCCCTGGTTTCACCTCTAATAATAAGTTTATATCAACAAGAGATTTAATGCTTCCACGTAAATTTATTAGTCCTTTAATGTAACTTGGTGATTTAGGAACTTTTGTAATTCCCATAGTATCATTTATACTTTGAACTCTTTCTGT
>Ga0302173_10000096_pt1 | contig 42753 bp, 38 predicted proteins | sample I_Fen_N3_1_FD_198785 | JGI IMG/M metagenome (GOLD analysis project Ga0302173, IMG submission 198785) | Peat permafrost microbial communities from Stordalen Mire near Abisko, Sweden - I_Fen_N3_1 | ecosystem: Environmental > Terrestrial > Soil > Wetlands > Permafrost | place: Sweden: Abisko... | reverse complement strand
AGTATTTCATTTGATTTACCAAAAAACCAATCAAATGTTATCAAAGTAATAGGTGTAGGTGGAGGTGGTAGTAACGCTATTAACCACATGTTTAAACAAGGTATTAAAGGCGTTGATTTCATCGTTTGTAATACCGATTCACAAGCACTACAAAATAGTTCCGTACCCAACAAAATTCAGTTAGGTATGAACTTAACAGAAGGTCTTGGAGCAGGAGCAAATCCTGATGTAGGACAGCAATCAGCTATTGAGAGTATCGCTGATATCGAAAAAATGTTAGACCGTGGTACTAAGATGGTATTTATTACTGCTGGTATGGGTGGTGGTACAGGTACTGGTGCGGCTCCGGTAATTGCACAATTGGCCAAAGAAAGAGAAATCTTAACAGTTGGTATCGTAACAATTCCTTTTCAGTTTGAAGGGAAAGTACGTCAGGAACAAGCACTTTTAGGAATCGAAAAATTGCGTAAGCAAGTAGATTCACTAATTGTGATCAATAATAATAAATTAAGAGAAGTATACGGAAATCTTGGTTTTAAAGCAGGATTCTCGAAAGCAGATGAAGTTTTAGCAACAGCCTCTAGAGGTATTGCTGAAGTAATTACACATCACTATACTCAAAATATCGATTTACGTGATGCCAAAACTGTTTTGTCAAACAGCGGAACGGCAATCATGGGATCTTCTGTTGCAGCAGGTGAGAACAGAGCAAAAGATGCTATCGTTTCAGCATTGGATTCTCCGTTATTAAATGATAACAAAATTACAGGAGCCAAAAACGTATTGTTGCTTATCGTTTCTGGATCAAACGAAATTACATTGGATGAGATTGGAGAAATCAATGATCACATTCAGGTAGAAGCAGGACATAATGCTAATATTATCATGGGAGTTGGTGAAGATGAAACTCTTGGTGATGCAATTGCTGTAACTATTATTGCAACAGGTTTTGATGTTGAACAACAAAACGAAATTGTAAATACTGAACCTAAAAAGATTATTCACACGCTAGAAGATGAACAAAGAAGTGTTCATAATTTAACGAATAAATCAGTTACATCTTTTGATTTAAATGCAGAAACACCTACTGCAAAATCTGAAGAGAAAATTGTTTTTGATTTAATGGATGATGATGAAGATGCGATAACTCCGTTTACAGCTACGCATGTTGCTCCAGTTGAAGTTGCTCCAATTGAAGTTGCGCCAGTAGCAGTTGCTCCATCTATGAATCAGGACGAATTGGTGATTATGTCTGAGTTTATCAAAAATCTTGATGTAACTTTCGAGATCGTTTCGCCTATTTCTGATATTGATTTTACAATTTCAGCTCCGGAGACACAGAATTTACAGGAAATAAAACCGATTCAACAAGTTCAGCAAAGAACTTTTGAGAGAGAAGAACAAACTACTTTCTCATTTGATTTGCCTCTTTTTAGATCAGAGCCAGAAGTAAAAAAAGAACCAGTTGCGCAGCAAGAAAACAAAGTTTTATTTGAATTATCAAATGAGACACGTAACATAAAAGTAAATGATCCAGTACAATTTGTGCCGGTAACAGAACTTTCTGATAAAGGAATCATCAAATATTCTCTTGAAGAATATATGGAAGTTGAGAACGATTTAATGGCGTCAAAAGCGGTAGAGAAAGTAGCTGAAGAAGTAATTCCTGAGGAATTAAATATCACTATGAAACCAAAAGTTGATTTTGCCAGCGAAGCTTCTTTTACAACTACATCTGAGGTTTCACCAATGGAATTAACGATCGAGGAAACTTTGCGTTTGAGAGCTGAGGAAAGAAGAAAAAAATTAAAAGAATTTAATTACAAATTCCATAATAATGTTTCTAGAATTGACGAACTTGAAAAAGAGCCTGCTTACAAAAGATTAGGAATCGATTTATCAAATTCCCAGTCAAATAATACAAATTCTAGAATTTCAGTTGGTACAGATAGTAACAACGATTTACAATTACGTTCAAACAATTCATTTTTGCACGACAACGTAGATTAATTTTACAATCATAATAATAGGGTAGCCCGAAAATTGGATTTAATTTTCGGGTTATTTTTTTTATCTTCGCACAGAATTTAAAATTTGACTTCTATACTTAACTTTTAAAGTTAATCTTATTATCAATTCGAAGTCTGGAATGCACTTTCAAATAGTTATATCAATTATAGGTTTTACCTATTTAAATAAAAAAAACAGATGAGTTTACAAACATTAATCATGGACGAGATTAAAACCGCCATGAGAGCAAAAGATACAGTAGCATTAGAAGCATTAAGAGCAATTAAATCTGAAATGTTATTAGCTGCAACAGCTTCTGGTTCTAAAGAAGAATTAACAGAAGATGACGAAATTAAATTACTTCAAAGATTAGTGAAAACTCGTAAAGAAAGCGCAAGAATCTTTACAGAACAAAATCGTCCTGACTTGGCTGAACCAGAATTGGCCCAGGTTGCGGTAATTGAGAAGTTTTTACCAGCGCAATTAACAGAAGAAGAAGTAGAAGCCGTAGTAGCAAAAATCATTGCTGAAACTGGAGCTTCAGGAATTGCTTCAATGGGTAAAGTTATGGGATTAGCATCTGCTCAATTAGGAGGAACTGCTGAAGGAAAAACTATTTCTGCAATTGTAAAGAAACTTTTGGTTTAAAATCAAAAAAAATATAAATTTCAAATTCCAAATTTAACTTTGGAGTTTGGAATTTAAAAAATCTTGACCGCGTAGTTCAACTGGATAGAATATCAGATTTCGGCTCTGAGGGTTGGGGGTTCGAACCCCTCCGCGGTCACTTGACGGGGCAAAGAAGATTTTTTCTTCTTTGCCCCGTTATTCTTTGGGTCTAATTCCTCATTAATTAAGTAAACTAGCTGAACGACCTCATTTATTCTTGCGGTTCGAAACTGCTTTTCTTCGATTGTGAATTTTTCAGGATATATTGAACCGATAATATTCCGAAAGTGAATTAGATCCGCTTCACTACAGCATTCGTTTAGCTTCATTAAATTTTTTATTCCTGCTTTTAATAGATCGGTAATACTAATGTTCTCTCCTGCTAAATCTGCTAATTTAATTTCAAGTCGATGAATTTTATTGTCATAATCCGTTTTCATCTCAGTGTAATCTTTCACTTCAATCTTTCTTGAAGCCAGCAAATCTCTGATGTAAGAAATCTTCTGTTCAAATTCTTTCAGCTGAGAAATGACTCTGTTCTTTTCTGCGATTGATTCCTTATTGAAATCATTAAAATATTCTTTAACAGCCGTAATGTAAATCTTTTCTGTTTGAGGTTTTGGAATATACTTTCTCAGTTGATCGTAGAAAATGCGGTTAACCTCACATGATCTGATTCTGTAATTACAGCCTTTATAGCAATGATAATATGAATAATGACTATTCCTGCCTTTAGATATGCTTGCAGTTAAAATTTTATCGCATAAAGGGCATTTAAATAAACCTCGAAGCGGAAACGGTTCGGAGGTTACCGACTTAGTCCTGAAATTCTTTCTTCGTCCGTCTAAAACATCCTGAACAAGATAAAACAGCCCTTCAGAAATTAACGGCTCATGCGATCCCATTACATATTTTGCTTCCTCATCCTTATATTTGGGAATCAATATTTTTCCACAGTAAACAGGATTACGGATCTGTCTCCAAAAATTATTTTTACTCGTTTTAAGTCCTTTCATTTTCGCCTGAAGAAAAATCTGTTCTGTATTAAAAATATCTTTTGCAATTTCTTCAAAACACCATTTTAAGATAGATGCTTCAGGCTGGTCAAACGTTATATATTTCTTACCATCTTCGGTAATTTTATTTATATAACCAGACGGAGCCAGCCCCATGTAACGCCCCTCTTTCCTTGCTCTTCTCATACCGTGAAAAGTGTTTAATGCCCGTCTGTCATTTTCTACTTCAGGAGCTGCAAGATAAAAAGCAAGCATCATTTTATTTTCTGGAATAGACAAATCCAAAGGCTGTTCTATTGCCTGAGGCTCGACACCAAGTCTTCTCAGTGTATTAATCATCTGGTATGCATCACCTGCATTTCTGCTGAATCTGTCCCATTTGGTGAACAAGATCAAATCAGTTTTGTTTTTGTACTTTTTAATTGTTGCCAGATAAAGTTTCCATTTGGGTCTATTAAATGTTTTTGCAGAATGATCTTCATAAATAACATCCCTTATATAAATAGAATTAATCTCACAATACTTTCTTAGCATTTCCTCTTGGTTTCTTTGAGAGTAACCTTTTTCCGCCTGCTCGTCCGTACTCACTCTCACGTATAAATCTGCTGTCTTTTTCATCCCTTTTCTTCTTTAAATAGTTTAAAACCGTTACTCTGGCAAGCAGTCGCAAAAAATCTAATACTTTTCCTGCCTGTTCAAGCGTTACATCTACATTCTCATCTTTCAGCATTTTCATGGCTTGCTCTGCCGTCATTTTTCCTCTTTCATTCTCATCTTCATTTCTCATTTCACAATTCCTCTTCATTAAAAAAAGACCGAGTATCGGTCTTTTTTGTTCCACAATCATTCATCGGCATAAAGTTAAAACACTTTTCTCTTTTTATCCTGCGCAAAATTTGGGTAGGATAACACAAATATAAAACCTAATCTACTGAGGATCATAAGTAAAATTTACTTATCATCACTCAATCCAATTTTTGATTCTGACAAAGATAAAATGCTTTTCTCTCACTGTCATGGACATAATATGTCCATAAAAATGGTGCTATCATTATTGATAGACTTATTTAGTATAGGATTCATTTATCTTCCTTCTGCTTATTGAGCATTCTGTATATTTCATCCAGAACCTCTATTTCTGCACTTGGAATAAGCTGAAGGGCAAGTTCCAGAACAGAACCTATGTATATTTCTCTGTTATCAAGTTCATCCGAATAAATAATATTCAGGCACATTCGGATGAGATTCACTCCCAGACACGTCATATCTGTGTATCCGTAAAATCTTATCTCACGTATTGATTCCCCTTCTTTGTCCTTGGCAGGCTTGAGCACTTTAAAATGATAAGATGCAAAATCTTTAAATTCTTCCAATGTTTTTATTTTGTCAGTTTCCATAATTTTCAAATATTAAATCTTAATCTAGACATTCTGTTTCTTTTCTATTTTCTGAAAACAGATCTGTAATCTCATTTAAAAATTCAAATTCGTCAACTGGAAATAATTGCAGTACAATCCCTAGTATAAGCCCAACATCAATGTATTTGTTTTGAATCGTTGGCGGAACTTCTGCGCTGTCCTGATCTAAAGCGATAATGCACAGCCTCATCAGGTTTCTAACAACAGAACCGAGTTCGCAATAGCCATAAACCCTGATCTCTGCATTATACATCCCTCTTTTATCCTCTGCTTTTTTCAGGGTATTAAGCAGTCTTCCGCTTAACACCCTGATGTCTTCCAGTTTTTTGATTTCATCGGTTTCCATAACTTCTGTTTTTATGCTGATAAAGCTTCCTGCTGATGAATTCCCTCAAGCCTCTCCAGTTCATTCTGAATCATGACTTCTGCTTCTTTCATAAATTGACGGCATCTGTCTTCCATCAGCCCATAGTACAGATAATCAAAACTGTTCCTTCTGCTGAATCGAAGCGTATTTGGGTTCTTTTTTAAAAGCTTGAACATATTTTTTTCATCACTGCTGTTTCTTGGAAAGTATTCAGAAGTCAAATTCGTGAAATACTCGCAAAGCTCAAATAAGTAGCCTAGAGAAAAGTGGTTCGGCGTATATCCCAGAAATACCCTTATAAGGGAAAGGCAGGTCTGTTCCACAATCTGATGAAGGGAACACATTCTGACTTCATAAGAGAAATACTGGTCGTTATTATAGATAAGATCCCAGATCGATTCAGTAACATTTCTTCTGTCTCCTGCGTATGATGCAGTACTTTTCATATATCTTTTTTCTGGATTCTTAGCCCAGATTATCGGCGACTTGTAAGCATCTATATGAATTCTCTGCGCATTCTTAAAAATGTTCCAGAAGAAATACTGCTGGTCTCCGTATAATTTCACAATATTTCTCAGTCTATGCATGAGAATGGTTACCGTTATCTGGCCTCTTGATCTGCTCTTTATTTTATCGGTAAGATCATTGCCGATATTATCCTCGAACTCTTCGGCTATGACCAGCAGATAAAGATGTACATGCTTTTCTTTCTGAACGGGCTTCTGAAAAGGCTCATTAAAAGTATAACTGCTTTTCTTCTGTGCAAAACAGTAGATGCCTATCGGATCAATGTTCTGTGAAATAACTCGATAAATTAAATCGGACGTGGTGTTTTGAATTGCTTTCATAATTTTACTCATTTTAGTTAATACTTATTCGAAGTTTGGTTTTGTGTGGTATATTATCAAAAATTAATCTGGTGAGAGATTCTTTTCTTTTTGCGTTTCAGCGAGATCAGATTTACAGATCCTCTCAACACCTCTTTCTTTCATTAATTCCCCTGCATCGAGCATTTTTGTTAAATGAATATAGGGTGTCATGAGATCGGAGTCGGGATCGCAAGCATAACGAGATAAAGAAAGCTCAACGATTTCAAATAAGAAAGATTCAAATTGTTCGAGCGTTTTCTCTTCAAACGCTTTTTGAAGCACCAAAAAAGGATTATCGAATTCTTCCTTTGTCAGAGAAGAAAGATGAAACACATCCTCTAATCGGGTCGACTCTTTCACTTTCCATTTCCTGCTTTTACCTTTCAGGCTGTGGCAGATTTTAACAAAAGAACAAATAGCACTATAAAAGACAAAAACATTGCTGGGGTCGTTCTGTTTGTACACCTTTCTCTTATGGCAGTATAGTACTACTTCGCTTAAATTCTGTTTGTAATAATCAAGATGTGCAAAGTCAAAAACAGCATCAAATGCCTCAAATGGATTTCCTGCCGTAAACCCTGCCCAAAATCTTGTATTGAAGGATATTTTATTCTTTTTCATGGCGGTAAGATTTAAAATTCACAGCGAAGTTCCTTCTATTCAACAGGATAATCTATTCCATAATTGGATATAATATCTGACAAAAGGGATATTTTACAGTATATTTTTTTATCTTTGGAATTCAGATTTTTTAATCCAGATAACTTTATCTTTGAAACTTCAGAAAACTAACAATCATTATGGAACAGAAAATTCATCAGGGAAGAAATGTTAAACGCTTCAGGGAAATGCTTGGCATCAAACAAGAAGCTCTTGCTTATGATCTGGGAGAAGACTGGAATCAGAAGAAAATTTCAATGCTGGAACAGAAAGATGTAATTGAAGATAAACTGCTCAAACAGATTTCTGATTCTTTGAAAATTCCTGTTGAAGCTTTTCAGAATTTTGATGAAGAGCAGGCGGTAAATATTATTGCTAACACTTTTCATGAAGGAGCAATTGCAAATAATTCTGGATATATCAATTGTACATTTAATCCAATTGATAAAATTGTACAAATACATGAAGAAAAAATTGCATTGTATGAGCGTATGCTGAAAGAAAAAGATGAAATGATGAAAAGGCTTGAACAATTAATCAAATAAGTAAATGTCGAAATGATTCAAATTTGGAGAAAATCCAAAAGCCAAATAAGCTTTTATAAAAGATATATTAATTCCAAAAAGAGACTTTCGAGTCTCTTTTTGTTTTCAAATACTCTCTAAATACCCAATACACAATTCATGAATAAAACTATAAATCTCAGAGTTAAAAAGGAAATTGACCGAACGAGTGAGGCTAAGGTGTTAAAGCTTAAAGGAGCTTTAATCACAAAAGGATATACTGAAATAATTCATATCAAAGACGAAAACGAAGATTTTTACCTAAATACATTTTCAACTGATCCAGACAGGAAAAAGGAAGCTGAAAATTATGTTCTGGAATTTATTACTTCTAACGGACTAAATGACAGCATATTTTTGATTGATAATGTAAAAAGCAATTTCACACTGCTTTAGTATCAAACCTTCTAAATCATTTCTAAAACAAAAAAAGCAAAGCAAGATATTGGACACAGCCAGAGAAGTGCGCATAACATTTTTTCGTTCCTCAAAAATGCCCTTCGGGACTTATAGCACTTCAGCTGTCTGACAGTCCAATTAAAGACTGCTTTCTTTTTTCCTTTTCTTTTAAAAATATTTTCGACAGATATCACCTTTCTAAACACATAAAAGCCAGTAAATTAAAAACAAGAATTAAAGATTTTACTATATATTTATCTCTAAATAAAACTGAAGATTTCCAATTCTATAATTCATTTGCTTATGAATCGTCTCAAAATTCTTTTTGTAATTCTTTTAAGCCTTTTATTCTTTGCCCTTGCATTTTTTTTATATCGCTATGAAAAAACCAAGATCTTGGAAAAGGAGCTTTCCCGCATTGATAAAGAAATTTATTTAAAAGAGGTTTATTATAAAAAGAAAGTAAAAGAGTTTGAAGAGCTGGAAAAGAAACATAAAAAGCAGACTGACCAACTAAAATCGGAGCTGTCAATTAAATGAATTTTATGATTCTTAAATCTCTAGTTTAAATATCCTATCTTAAAAGTTGCTTAGAAAACGCTTCAAAAAGATAACAGCCAACAGCTATCATGCGCAAAATTTACTTAGGATAGGAATCTTCAAAAGATAAACTTAATTTAGTATTTAGACTTTCAAAATTCTTCAAGATGCCACGTTCCTGCATCTAGCAAGATGTACGGTTGTCTGACAACCGCCTATCTTGCCACCCATTGCCTCGGAACTCGACGGTGGAGAATCTTAAAAGAAGACAGTTTGAAAACAATGACAAGGAAAGATGATGGAAAGAGAAAATTCAAACAGATCACGCAGGATAACCCTGCGCCTGACAGAGAAAGAGTATGCAAAAATTGAAAGCCTGTTCAAGGCAAGCACGTGTAGAAAACTGAGCGACTACGTTCGAAAAAGCTTATTCAGCAAACCAATTACAACCACTTACCGCAACCAGTCACTGGATGATTTAATGGAAGAAACCGTTGTGCTATCTTCAGAACTTCGTGCAATTGGAAACAACATCAACCAGATTGCCAGAAAAATAAATACACTGAAAATGATTCCTGAGTTTAAGACACAGCTGTTTTTATTTGATCTGGAAAGAAAAGCACTTTCCAATAAATTAGAAGCAATAAGCAGTCACACACAGAAAATATCGGAACAATGGTTGCAGTGATAAAAACCAGCCGTTCGATAAACAGCATTCTGAACTATAACGAAAACAAAGTCAAGGAAGGAGTGGCTGAGTGTATCAATGCCGTGAACTATCCTCTAGAATTAGAGAAATTAAACTTTAGCCATAAGCTGAACCGTTTTTTAAAACTGTCATCGTTGAATGAAAATGCAAAGCGGAACAGCGTTCATATATCGCTCAATTTTGACCCATCGGAAAATCATTCCAAAGAAAAGCTGATTGAAATTGCAGACACTTATATGGAGAAAATAGGTTTTGGGAAACAGCCGTATTTGGTATATCAACACCATGATGCGGGACATCCTCATCTGCACCTGGTCACAAACAACATTCAGAGAGACGGAAAAAGAATTGATCTGCATCTGATAGGCGTCAAAAAATCAGAACCTGCAAGAAAAGAAATTGAAGATATATTTGGGCTGATAAAAGCAGAGGGAAGAAAACAGAAAGAAGTTTTCACTTTAAAACCGGTAAATGTTGGCAGAGTCGAATACGGAAAAGCAGAGTCCAGAAAGGCGATCAATTCAGTTTTAAACAAGATCCTATTTGAATATAAATATTCAAGCCTGCCCGAACTCAATGCCGTTTTAAATCTTTATAATGTTCATGCTGACATAGGAAGCGAGGATTCGAGAGTTTTTAAAAATAAAGGACTTCTTTACAAGATACTTGACCAGAATTTAAAGCCGATTGGATTGCCTATAAAAGCCAGCGAATTCTACAGCAAGCCTACCTTAAAATTTCTGGAAGGAAAATTTAAAATTAATGAAACAGAGAAAGAATTATCTAAAAAACATTTAAAAAATGTTATAAAACTGGCTTTTTTTCGTGAAAACATATTTTCTCCCGAAAAATTATCGAAAGTTCTGGAAAGAGAAAGCATTCATACGATATTAAGAAAAAGCAGTGAAGGACAGCTTTACGGAATAACTTACGTTGATCACAAAACCAGATCCGTTTTCAACGGAAGCAGTCTAGGAAAAGAATTCAGCGCAAAAGGAATTCAAGAAAACTGTGCCATGAACATCCTTGTTCATGAAAGACTTCATCAAAATTTTACTTTAATAAATTATGACAGTTTTCAAGATCTTACGTCAAGAGAATATGTAACAGAAAATCTTGCAGATATTTTGCTTCGTGGGGAAAAAATAAATGAATATGTTCCTAATCAGCAAAAACTGAAAAAGAAAAAAAGAATACATAAGAAGCTATAAAAAAAAATGTTCATATTTTATGTTATTTTCATAATGAGAATTTTCTTTTAAAGTAAAAAATTAAAAGAAAATTTTGTCTTCAAAGTAATTGTTAAACGAGTATAAATACTTACTTTAATCAAAAGATTAATCCATATTTTTGAATAATTAAGATAGTATTTACAGTTTTTCCGGAATTAAAAGTTATAAAATAAACAACGGCTTTTTTGGCAATACCCAGAAAAATGTGAAAAATAATATAGTCGTTGTAAGCCTCCAATTCAGGTAAAAGCTAAATAATGTTTCAAGCTATCAATTACATTTTTTAATAAAATAAACTAAACAGGATGAGTTACAAAGGTTCTGAATGGAGAAAGTGGGATTTGCACATTCATTCTCCTTACACCCATGGTACAGCAAATAAATATGGTAGCACCAGCATAGAAGAATTTTGTAATACAATTTTACAAAATGACATTGCATGTATTGGATTAACCAATTACTTCTATATAACAGAAAAAGAATTTGACGAAGTAAATTCTAGATTAAATGGTAAATGTTTAGTCATTCCAAATTTTGAGTTTAGAGTAAGTGATAAAAATAATAAAGGAGACCATATAAATATTCATGTATTATTTAATCCTGAAATTGGCATTAGTAATATCTTAAAGACTTTGAGCAGAGTAAAAATCCATAACAGGACTGATAAATTTTGCAATATTGAAGACATTAATGAATTAGGACTTGAAGCTATTATGGTAGATTTTGAAACACTGATTACAGAGTTAAAAAAAACTTTTAAACCAATCGATGACTTTATTTTAATTTGCCCATATACGGGATATGGAGGCTTTAAAAATGATGCAAAGCCTCGTAACGGAGAGACCGAAATGAAATTTGACATTCATTCAGATATTATATTTGGCAGTAAAACATTTTTAACTTATTTTCTTAATGATCGTACATATTCGATTACAGGAAATAATTATTCAATCACAAAAAAGAAAACTATACTTGAATGTAGTGATGCTCATTCTTTAGATAAGGTAAATGAAAAATATACTTGGATAAAAGCTGATCCAACATTCGAAGGACTGAAACAACTTATATTTGAACCAGAGCAAAGGGCTAAAATTCAAAAAGAAAAACCTGAATTTAAAGAAGATAAGTTAATAATTGAAAATGTTAAATTCATTTCCCAAAGTAAAACTTTTACAGATAAAACTATATATCTTAATGACAATTTAAATGTAATTATAGGAGGTAAGTCTTCAGGTAAATCGATTTTACTCTACGCAATTGCTAAAACACTTTTGCCTGATGATTTTATTCTAAAAAACGATGATAATACAGAAAAATACGACCTTAAAAAAATTGATCCTGATTTAAATTTTGAAGTAACTTCAAAATTGGGCATAACCCAAAAAATGTTCAGACCCTTAGAGGAGAACTCGATTATACCTGAAATTAAATACATACCTCAAAACTACCTTGTCAAACTTGCAGAAGCTGAATTTACAAAAAAAGGAAAATCTTTAAATAAGTTAGTAAGAGATTTGATAAATGAGGATAGTGATTCGAAATCCTTCTACAACGAGTTTATTTATATAGTTAAACAAAATGATATTAAGAGGGATCAAATTATAGACAATTTTTTTAATTTAATTGAAGAAATAAAAACTCTCGAGATTGAATTAAAAACGAAGTCAAATAAGGATGTTCTTGAAAAAAACATTAGTGTTAACTCAGCAAAAGTTGATGATTTAAATAAAAATGCTGGTCTATCAACTGAAGATCTAGAAAAATATAAAAAGATACAAGAAGAAATTGAAAAGAATAATTCAAATATTGAAATCTTGAAAAATGATTTCAATATTTTCAGACAGCAAATTTTAGACATTCAAAATCTTGCATCTCAAATTACAGAAAGGAAAGAAGTTATTATTTCTAGTTTGCAAAATACTTCTATAAAAAATAAATACGCAAACGATTTAAAATTTATCGACGAATTTAATAGCGTATTATCGACTCTTGGGGGCGATGTAGCTACAGAAATTAAAGACGGTAAAACAATGCTAATTAATGATAGTGTTTTTAAAGAAACATTACAAAGCTTAAACAAATCAAAACAAGATTTCAATGAAGCTCTTAAACCATTTCAACAAAATCTTGAATTAAAAACTCAAATCGAAGATTTAAACAAATCAATTGTAAACGATAAAAAATTTCTTTCTGATATAGTTACATTAACTAAAACAATTAATGATAAAAAATTAATGCTTGTAGATACAAGGAAAGAACTTTTTGATCTTTATTGCTCTAATTATGAAGTTTATTTAGATATTATTGAAAAACTCAAACTTAGAACTGAGCAACTAGAAAATGATGGGTTGGAGATTGAAGGTATTGCCCAATTTAATTTTCCAAAATTTTATAAAAACATTTTAGATTTAAGTGATAGGAGAAGTGCGTCATACTTAAATTATTTATCACTTGATCAAAAATTAAAAGCTACATCTTCTTTCGAATTTGCTGATTTACTATCTCAAATGAAAGTATTATTTGGAGATATTTTGGATGAAGTATACGTCACAAATTCAAAACAATCTAAAAAAGAAATTATTAAAATATTATTAGATGATTATTTCTTTGATTTTTGGAGGATAACTTACAAAGGTGACAAACTTGGTGAAATGTCAAGCGGAAAAGCAAGCTTTGTTATACTCATGCTCATCATAGGGTTAAGCCAATCTAAAGCACCAATATTGATAGATCAACCAGAAGACAATCTTGATAACAGGTCAATTACTTCTGACTTGGTATCGTATCTCAAAAACAAAAAATTAGAACGTCAAATTATAATCGTGACCCATAATGCAAATATCGTTGTGAACTCCGATGCAGAAAATATTATTGTAGCAAATCAAAAAGGACAAAATGATATTGAAACTACAAGTGAATTTAAGTTTGATTATATTAATGGTGCAATTGAAAATAGTTTTGAAAAGATTGACACTGAGACAAATCTTCTCTTGTCAATGGGAATAAGGGAACATATTGCTGATATTGTCGAAGGAGGAAAAGATGCTTTTAAAAAGAGAGAACTTAAGTATCGTTTCAAATAAAAAGTATATTTTAAAAGAATTTAAAAATAATTAAAAACCACCATTCATACAAGTAAAAAAATGTCAGATAAAAACCTAAATCTAACTATAGACACTAATTTAAAAATTGATGATTTAATTTTGATTAAACGTTTAGAAAACAGTGAATTTCTCCCTAATATTAAAACTGTATTTAATAAGATACAACCACTCCTTGATAACCAAATTCCAAAAATTTTTGGAAGTTACACTCTTCACAATATTGACCATTCGATTCGAATAATTGAGTATATGGCAGATATAATTCAAGATATTAATTCTTTGAGTGAATTAGAAATTACATTGTTAGTTTATTCAGCATTGCTACACGACATTGGAATGGCTGTTAGCACTAAGGATATTGATTTAATTAAAAATGATAATTTTTCTGAAATTGACATTAAATTTTCATCAATGAAAAAAGTGATGAATAATAACGAAGAAATCGCATTAACTGAATACATAAGGAGATACCATTCATTTCTTTCGGCGAAGTATATTAGAGAAAATCTTAATGAATATTTTCAAATACCTGGTCAGATTACCGCTTATTTCACTGAAGATCTTGCACTAATTTGTGAAAGTCATACAAAAGATTTTGATTGGATATCTTCAAGATTAACTCAAAATGACAAGAAGGGACATTTTCACTACAATTCACAATTTATTGCCTGCATATTAAGATTGGGAGATATCCTAGATATTGATTCTAGCAGAACCCCATACAATTTATACAAAACTGTTGATCCAAAAGGAATTAGTGAAGATGAATGGAAACAACATTTTGTTATTACAAACAAGAAAAAAATTGAATTTGATACGGTTAAGAAACAAAAACAAATTGTTTTTCACGGTGAATCTCCAAATGCAAATATCCATCGAAAAATTCTATCATATATAGATTGGGTTGAAAAAGAACTTAATGGCTCAATGGATCTTACTAACAAAATGCCTAATCAGTATAATATCTTATTTGATTCTTCTCCCAAAATTCATATCAGACCCATAGGTTTTACATTTTCTGAATATAAAATGTCTCTTGATTATCATGCGATTAGTAGACTATTGATGGGGGATAAAATTTATGGTAATAAATCACTTGGTCTTCGTGAAATAATTCAAAATTCCCTTGATGCGTGTAGAGTGAGACAGGAAATTGAAAAAGAAAAATTCCAATTTGGTGATGATAACTACGAACCTAAAATAAAAATTATTCTTGATGCTAAAAATAACATTGTCATAATTAAAGATAATGGTATTGGCATGTCAATGGAAATAATAAAAAAGCATTTTTTAAACATAGGTGTTTCATATTACAATTCAACCGATTTTAAATTAAGAGATTTAAATTATAAACCTATCGGAAATTTTGGAATTGGTTTTTTATCCTGTTTTATGTTATCAGATAATGTGAAAGTTATAACAAGGAATTTTAAAGATAAAAGTAAATTCACTATTGAACTAGAGAAGAACAATGAATATACATCGTTAACTCAAATTGATGATTTTACATTTGAAGGTACGGAAGTAATATTAAACTACATGAATTTCATGAGTATCTTTGGTAATGATGCAGGTACAATAAAGGAATTTTTAAATCAGTATTTTTTGACTGATGAAATTAAAATAGAATTAATTAACAAAAGCGAAGAAATCACTCATGAAATCGTAAATTTAATAAACATCGAAAATCCTAATAATTGGATTAAAATTGATTTTCGCAAATATTTGAAAGATATTGAAGGTTACATAATTCTGAAAAAGAATAAAGACTATATAACTAATATTGAAGATTTAGATTTTAAAGGTGAAATTTATACTTATGACGACATAAATGGAATTCAGAAAATTAATTTACAAAACGACATTAATTTAGACGATTACATAGATAACAATCAAATTAAATACATAACAATTCCATTAGTAGAAGAAGAAGTTGAAGAACGTTTTCTTACAGGAATCACATTTACTGATTCAAATGTTGATGATGTTATTCAAAAATTGGAACGAGAGTTAAAATGGATCTCAATAATTGTCAAAAAGGATCTTCAAAAACTAATATATGCATGCACATTTGATGATGCGGAAAGTGGTATCCTTGAAAATCTAAAGTTGAAAGAATTATATAAGTTAGGACATTCTGAAAGATGCACAACATCAATATTTACTGAAACAATTAATATTCATGAAGGAAAAAGGAGGGAATTATATCTAACATTCAATAAAGGTGACAAATATATTTATTATTCTAGAAATCAAGATAAAAAAAGAAAAGAGCTATTTGTTAGAAGCGTTTTAATAAAAGACTTTAGATTTAACCTCCCATATTCAGCTTCATTATTTGAAATTGAAAGTTTAGTGTTAAATATTAATTCACGACTTTTCATACCCGACATCTCAAGAAATAATTTTGATCAGGTAACAATTGATGAAATTAATTATATAATAGGTAAAGCAATTCATACAGGTATATTGGAAAACTTTCAACTTACTGATGATAAAAAAAATGCGCTAAAAAGCTTTATAACTAACTATTATGAAAAAATTACTGGATTTGAAAAAGAAGATTAGAAAAAGCGCCAGCAACTAAAACATTTCAAAATATTAGAACATTGATAACGACGATAGATTAAGTTCCATTTAGAAAGTTAAATGTGATTCAAAATCTCCAAGTCCGTCAGTAAATGGTTCGAATTCTGTACCGTCAAGTCACTATAAAAATTGAAAAGCCTGAAAAGTGAATATTTTGCAGGCTTTTTTATGGTTCGAAAATTTAGATGATTTTTCCTCTAGTTTTGAAAATGCCAATATTTAAAGAGAATTTTGGTTCGAAGCCCATCATGGATCTTTTAAGTTTTACAATTCTCTTTTAGATTCTAAAGTTAAGGTTTAGCTCCTATTTTGAACTCTCTCTTAAGTTACCTCATCTAGTTTTTAGTTGTTAGCGGTAGTTATTTCTAGTTACTTACAAGTTCATCATTAGCAAAAGTTTGCTGTTTTTTGAGTTTTCCTTTTTCATCATACCATGAAAATGTACCATTACGTTTCCCCTCTTTAAAATCTCCCTGACTTTTAACTTTGCCATTCTCATAGTAACTAGTAACTAGTCCTTCTACTTTTCCAGAAATAAATTTCATGACACCTTTTTTGTTTCCATTGGAATACCATTGTAAAATATCTCCTTCTCGAACTCCGTTATTATAAAATTCCACTTGATCTGTCTGACCGTTTTCATACCAGTTTTCACGTTTACCATCAAGTTTATCATTGATCCAATTTGCTTTTTCTTTTGGATTTCCATTTTCGTGATATGTTTCACAAGTGCCATCTTGAATTCCATTTTTCCAATGAGAAATCTCTTTGATTTGACCGTTTTCAAACCAAATTTTTACTTCTCCATTTGTCTTTCCGTTAACATGATAATTAATGTCTGAGATTTGTCCGTTTTTATAATACCAGCGATTCCATCCAGTTCCATTTACAAGTTTTTTAGTCCATTCAATTTTACCATTGTCAAAATATTTAGTCCATTCGTTACCAATCTTATGATTTTCGACATTTCCTTTTTCTAGAATTTTCCCGTTTTGAAGGTATGAAATATAAGGTCCGTTATTAATGTAATAATGAAGTAAAGTATCAGGTTTAACTATTTCATATTCTAAAAGATTATTATTGAGATCATAGTCATATATTGTGTCGATACGCTTACCATTTTTCAATTTGCCTTTTTGATAAATATTACCATTATTATAAAATGATGTAAAACTACCATCTTCTATTGTTGTTTTATCACCAACGGGAATCCAAGATGCTTCACCAGTCTTTGTGTCTATCCAATATACCCAATGTTCGTTTCTTTTTTCTTTGTCATTCATGTCTGCATTATTACAGCCATAAATTAGAATTGATATAAATATTATAAGTGTTTTTTTTGTCATATGGTTTCTTCTTAGGTACAATTACCGATAACGTCCTGATACTACAGCGGGTTTAGGATTAAATTAAGCTGACTCTCTGGATTTACTAAATCATTTAAATATAAAACCATTTTCCATTAAATCAGTTGTAATAGCTATAGGTAGTAGTTTTTTGTTAGTATATAAAAGTTGTTTTTGGCATTTTGTTTTCAAAGTCCAAAATTATTTTTTTATCTATTTTGTTACCATCTAATGTAATTGATTTTAGTCGCTTCATTCTAAGTAAATTACTAGGAAGATTAGTCAATTCGTTTTCGTATAAATTTAACTCTTCCAAATTATTAAGTAATGAAATTTCACTTGGAAGTTCTTTTATATGATTAACACTTAAATGTATAGTTGTAAGTTTTTTACATTTAGAAAGCTTTAAAATTAGACTTTTAGTATCAATTTTATCCTGTCTAATATATCCAAATGTTTCTAAATTAGATAGATTCTCAAATTCAATATTTAAATTCTTAATTTGATTATTACCTAGATTTAATTGTTTAAGATTTTTAAATCGATGAATCTTTGATAGGTTGCTTTTAAAGTCAAATTTAAACATACTTGTTAAGTCGAGTTCTTCGAGGTTTACATTATTTTCATAAAATTCCTCAGGAAAAGTTCTAATGTCATTCCACCAAATATCTAGAGTTTTAAGTTTTTTGAGTTTGGTGATTTCAATTGGGAATGTTTTAAAATTATTCATTCCAATATTTAAAATTTCAAGGTTTTGCAGTTCTTCTAAATGATTTAGTGCTGTTAAATTGTTTACGGAAAGATTTAATTCTTTTAGATTAGGCAGTTTGAAGATTACTTCTGGGATTGTAGTCAGATCATTTTCTGATAAATCAACACGACAAACCAACTCTAGATTTTTGGGCAAGCTATCTAAGTTTTTGTATATTTTTTCATTCTGTAATTCACTTAACAATATTATTTTTTCGTCTTGCTTTTTTTTACAAGAGGTGATTATAAGTAGAACTAAAAATATTGTTGTTATTTGAATTTTCATAAAATTATTGCAAACCTTTACACATGTGATTTATTTACCTTAATAGTCTCCTCAAAATGGACAAATATTATTGTTTTCTTGTTTTCAAAAATAGGATTTTTATTTCATGAATCATCAAAAGTGTTTTTATTAATTGAACACTTTTCTTGTAAATTTCGATGGCCTTGCTACTTTGACGAATTGAACGTAGCACAATTCAAACTAATAGTGATATTAAATTCAAACATCATTTAAAATCTTTAAATCCTCTAAAAGATGGTTCGAATTCTGTACCGTCAAGGTCACAAAATAAAAAAACCTATTTCGTAATGAAATAGGTTTTTTTGTTTTTTTCAGATTGTTAGATAAGTTTGATTTAATAATTATTTACGGGTTTGTAAATTTCACGAAGTTTTGGCGTGAGAATAGTATCGTTTTTTATAAGTTCTTATAAGTTGATCGTGGGTTCTATTTTTTGTCTTACAAATTCAACAACTTTTAAAAAATTTGTTTTTCCCATTTCGCTCTCTGATAAAGTGTAATAATTTCCTTCTTTTTTGAATCCAAAGAAAAAAGTATCATCAATAACTTCAGAATATTTAATAGTTTCCCAGTTAATTTTATAATCCCCTCCGTAAAATTTAAATCTGAAAAAATTATTTTCAAACTCCCAAATGCTTATTGGATTTGTATTCCAAATTTTGATGTTTTCATTCATTAAATTTTCAGTTGTCTTTTTTGCTTTTTTATATCGCTGTAATCTGTATATATAAGCGATGATGCCAATTATTCCAAGGAGTATGAATAAATTTCCAATATCACCATTTCCGTATAGAATAATAATTCCAAGAGAAATAAAAATGGCTGCAATTGTTATTAATTTTTTATTTTCTCTTTTCGAGTACGACCAAGATTGGTTAAAAGTTAATTCTATTTGTTTTTTGTAAATTTTTTCGTCAAAAGGTATTTCAAACTTCATATGTGAATTTTTCTTTTCTTATCGCCGATTTTCTTATTTCCTTGAAAACAAATTTTCCACAACCCAAGCCGGACCAATCATCAAAAACTGAAGATCTTTTAAGAAAGAAGGCTTTTTACCCTCGATGTTATGTCCGTAGAATTGACCAATCCATGCAATTACAAAAACACCAATAGAGAATATCCACAGTGGGAAAACTTGACCAATATAGTAATTCACTACCAAACAAATTGTAGATAAAATGGCAATCTTAAAAGCCATTGAAACAGATAATCTAATATAGAAAACAAGAACAAAAAGAAGTACAATAAAAGCCCAATTTTCGATAATGGGAGCATTTAGTTTTAAAGTGTTGGCAATAAAACCGCTCGGAATACTCATTAATAACCCAACTATCGAAAAATAAATTGCCGGAACACAAACATAATGTATGGCCTTATTCTTCGGGTTCTGGTGACTTACGGCATATTCTTCAAACCATTGTTCTAATGTTTTCATTATGTTGGATTTAGGTATACGTAAATCTAATGAAATTTCTTTAAGATTTCAGTTTTTTTAATATAGAGTAAAGGCTCTAAAAAATCGAGAGTATATCCTATTTAGATGTTTTAAAAACTTATACAGGTCATATGCGATTTCTCTAATAATTAATTTTGCCTCGATTAATAATCAACTATGAAATTTAAATTATGCAGCCAAAAGATTTAGAAAAGCCCTTAAGAATAGTGCTTTATTATATTTTTGAAAGTAAAGAAAATGTTGATAAGATCACTCTGCAAAAAAGTAAATATTACGATTATTCACAATCGAAAGGTAACAATGCAGGAAGTATAAAAGAAAGATTAAAACTCTTTTTTGGAGCATTAGTTATTTTGACTGTAGTGACTTCATTCATTACATTACTTGTTCTGGCGTTTATTTTTTAGCATCTGGATTTTGGAATTTACATTAAAAACTAATCTTTTAAAAAACGGCTTTCTGATTGTAATTAAATACATTATCCCACAATTCATCAATTTTAATAAGTGCATCATCTAATGCGATAACTTGCCATTTTCCGTTGATTTCTATACCGAGACCAATATTTTTCAATTTCGACAGGGCATCTTTTACATTAAAATCAAGCTCAGTGTTTAATTTCGTTTCAAACCAAGATTCAATTTGAGTATCAAGTTCAAGGGCCGTTAAAGGTTTGTCACTCTTATATAAAAACGTATAAGCCAAAATTGTTTCTTTAAGTACTTCCTCTTCAGATGAGTTTAAGAGCGAGTAAAAGGCACCGCTGTTGTTTCCGAGATTTTTGAAATACAGGCTATCTGAAAGTATTTTAGAATACTTTATTTTCTTGTTTACGAAGTTATTGTATTGACGAAAGCAGTAAGCAGAAAGAATTCCTAAAGCAATTAAACCCTGATTTAAAGACGTTTTACTGTTTAATAAATCAATAGTTTCGCCTGTTTGATAAGCATCGTACATTGTTATTAAAGCTGGAATTACTTTGGCACTTAATAATGAAATACCACCAAAAAGTCCTGGAACCCAAAGCAGTAGTTTATCTGCTGTTGACATTCTTGGAATTGCATTTGGAAAAATAGTTTCTATATCATTTTTAGGAACTCGTTTAAAAATTTTTAAAACTACAGATCCGGGTTCAATTGGCATTTTCCCCAATTTAACTTTCTTTTCTTTCAGGAAATGTGTGTCATTATAATGCAAATAAATCAAGACACGATCGTAGTATTCGATCTCAATTTCTTTCTTCCAGAAAAAATATTTTTTGACTTTCTCTTTCGATTTGTGATGTCCGCGAACATATAATTCAAAATCTTGAAATGCATTAAAATCGATCGAAAGTTTTAAACCGATTAGGTCTGAATCCTGGAAAGCTTTATCTAATGTTTCCTGATCAACACGTGTATAATTTCCCTGATCCAGAACGGTAAGCAAGGTTTCTTTAAAAACTGAAAAATTACTTTTGCCAATAAAACTTTTACGTTCTTTTAAACTTAAATCCGGATCAAACAAAGCATAGTTTTGTTTTAAATTTCGATTTAGATTAAAAGCTTCATAATGATAATAATGTTCGATAATATCAAATAATTTTTTAAAATCATCGACTTTTTTTTGATCTTTTACGAAAGAAGTTATTTGTTGTTCGAGTAAGAATTCCTTGTTAAAGGGAATGTAATGTTCTCGTGTCATACGGATATGGGCTTAGTTTTTGGGGGTATTTAATAACGCAAAAGTACGACCACATATTTGATATTCGAATTTTTTTTATAGATAAAAGAATGAATATTAAGTTACGTTTTGTTATTAGAACAACTAATATTTAAAAAAACGTAGAAATCAAAAAGTGGGATTTCAAATTGTTATTAACGATTTGAAATCCCACTTCTTATTCAAAAAAAATGACAAAAATTAAAAAAGTTCTCTTGCAGAAAACTTATATCTAAAACTAAAAAAAAATCATAGCAATATTACCATATAATATAGTTGTGGCTATGCGTATTTATACGGGTTTTTTATAAAGGTTCAAAATTTAAAAGCTTCAAAGAGGTTTTTATTTATCTTGTTTTTAATCTGAAACCTGAAACTTCATAATTTCAGACTATTCACAAAAAAGACCTCAGATAGCATGAACCATTTCTATTAGTCTACCTTACAAAAAAACGTATGGAATTAGAACAAATGATTCGAGAGGTTGAAACATTATTTGACCGTCTTGAAATTGAAATTTCAACGTTCAAATCCATAACTCATTTGTCTTGCAACGCAGGTTGTGGTAAGTGCTGTTCTACGCCAAACATTGATGCTTCGCCTTTAGAATTTTTTCCTTGGGCATTTTATTTGTTTTTAAATGGCAAAGCCGAAGAGATGTTACAATTACTGAAAAATAATGCCGCTAAAGATTGTTTTTTGTACCGTCCGATTTCTGTTTTAGAACATCATAAAGGAAGTTGTAGCAATTATAAATATCGCGGATTAATATGTCGACTTTTTGGCTATGGAGCAACAACCGATAAATTTGGTAAACTACGACTCGCAACTTGTAATATCATAAAGGTAGAGCAAAGTGGAAACTTTACAACAGCTGAAAAAGGTATTAATAACGGAATTTATGTGCCTATTTTTACCGATTATTATATGCAACTGGCACAAATTGATTTTAGACTGGGAATGACTCTGTTGCCTATTAATGAAGCGTTAAAAATTGCGATTGAAGAAGTTTTACATTATTATGCCTACAGGCCATTTCCTGGCGGATTAGAAAATATTGCGTGAATTAATTTATTTCAGATCTTTTCATCTCAATTACTTTTTCAATAAACCGAATTAGATTTTGTCTTTCCAGGGAAAATAATGCAGCTTCATCTTCGGTACTTAAATATAAATCGGCAATGCTTTGAGCATCCATTTTGTCGTATAAGTAATGATTTTCGGCATATTTTATAAGATCATCTAAAAAAACTTCGCGCAGTCTTCCTCTTTCGAGAGTTTCGGGATTCTGTTCTTTTATTTTTTCCATTTCAGATTCGGGTAAATCTATCGTGAGGTAAGTGTAGTCAACAGGAACTTTTAAAATCATTTCGGGAGTAACTCTCCCAGAACCAAAGCAATAAGCGCAAGGCGCAGGGACCCATTTTAGGAGTTTGTTTAAGCGGCGTATGTCATCCCAGTCAACAAAAGTTTTTCCGAGACATCTGGGGCATTCTAAATCTGATTTTCTAAACAGGAACTTAAAAAGGGTCATTTTTCTGTAATTATTTTGGGTAATTAGTGGCGTTGCTAATATAATTATTTATGTAAGAAAAATTAGTTTAATGAAGCTTTTTTTGAAGTAAATATTTTAGATTAATAAGAATTAGAGATTTTTTGAAAGTTTCAGAAAAAATAAACGAACAATCAGAAAATTATTAAACTATCTAATTGACAAATTATCTAACTTATCTTGAAGGTAAATTATCCAGCAAAATCTGGTATTTCCTTCCCACAGGAATAGTTTCTCGATTAGACATTGTAAGCGATTTAAAAGTAATTGTGGCAATTTCAAGGGTATTTACAATAAACGATCGATGTACCTGAATAAAGTCTGTACTATTAATTTCGTCTGCAATACTCGAGAGTGAACCATAAAGTATAATTGGCGATTTTAGTTTTTTGCTGTACAATTTCATGTAGTTACCTAAGCTTTCAATATAAAGAATATCATTTAAAAGAATATCTGTCATTTGACCGTTTACGCGATGCGAAAGAACTTTTGCATTGGTACTAACTTCTTTCTTTAAAGTATTTCCGGAAAAATAAATTTTGGCTTTTTCGATGGCCTTAGCAAACTTTTCAGGTGAAATTGGTTTTAATAAATAATCTATTGCATCGTTTTGATAAGCCGAAAGTGCAAAGTCAGAGTAAGCAGTAGTTACAATTGTAAGTGGTCGATTGGGTTGTAATTCCATTAATTCAACACCCGAAATTACAGGCATATTAATGTCCAGAAAAATAATATCGTAGCTGTTGGAGTTGAGCATTTTTACAGCTTCCATGGCACTAAAGGCACTTCCGGAATGTTCCAGATCGTCAAATTTCGAAATATGCGATGCCAGCGCTTTGTGTGCCGGCGATTCATCGTCTATGATAAGACAGCGGTAGGTAAGTGCCATATTTTTAGTTTTACGATGAAGATATTTTTTTCTTTTTTGCAACTCAACTCATGTCTTAAACCATAAACTTCAAGACGCCTTTTTAGATTTTCGATTCCAATTCCCGTGCTGGAAAGTCGGGATCCCGATTCTAAAAAGTTATTTTTTAAAGTAAAGGATAAATTGCCACACCTTACTTTTAAGTCGATAATAATATACGGTTCTGGAGTTTCGGCCGAGAATTTAACAGCATTTTCAACCAACGGTAAAAAGAACAAAGGAGGAATTTCGATATGGTCAAAATCGCCTTCAAAAGTTCTCGTAACCAATAGACGTTCGTTCTGGAAAGTACTGTATTCGATATATTTTTTTATAAAAGCAATTTCTTCTTCCAATAAAACATAATCTTTTTTGGTAGCCTCAATCTGATAACGCAGCATGTCGGAAAGATTTAATATTCTGTCAGGCAACTTATCAGGTTCAGACAATGATTCGCCGTACAAATTATTCATTGCATTCAATAAAAAATGCGGATTGAGTTGTTGTTTTAAAAATGAAAGTTCAGATCTAAATTTGATAATATCTTTATCCGTCTGCGAAACTTTTTTCATGATTACGATATGCAAGAAATAAAAAGCAGTTCCGTTAAGTACCAAAGACAAAATCGATAAGGTTCTAAATTTTCCAAGTCCTGCAATTGGGAAAAACCAATTCATAAAAAAATAAAAACCAACCCAATAAATAGTAAAGAGAAAGAAGAACGTTTTAATTTTTTTTCGGAACAAAAAAGGCTTGATTATATAGAGATTAAAAAATGTGACCCAGATTATACAAGGAAAATATCCAAGACTTATTTTCGAAAGCATATAAGAAACACTGTGTCCATCAAGTTTTATTTCGTCGTACACACAAACAAAAATAATCCCGAATATAATGAGATTTATAATGATGTTACGTAGAAAAAAGTTCTGATAGATTTTAAGAATTGTCATAACGACAAAATTAAGGTAATATTATAGTTTAGAATGATTTGTAGCCTAAAATTATACAAACGCCATTGGTATAAATGATACGCCACTAGTATAATTAAGCTATTATAATAAATGCTTCGAGTTTACTTTTGCTTCGGGTTTTAAACCTATTCTCAAAGTAATTTTAATTTTATCTTAATTTATGAAAGCAAAAATCGTTTGTGTTTTACTTGTATGCGCGTCTTTAAAAACTGTAGCTCAGGAAAAAGATACTCCAGCAAAAACTGTTGTAAAAGTGATAACAGATAAATTTCCGACAACGCGAATTTTAGATGTACAATATGAGCAATTGGGTCCAAGTAATTTTGATTCGAAGCTTTTTGGTGATCGTTTTGAAAAGGGTAGAATAGAAAGTCACGACCGATTGAAAGTGGCTATTAATGTACCTTTTTTTGCATCAGAATCGAAAAGGTTTGTTTTAACAAGTTCATTGCGTTATAAATATGAAACGTATGAGTTTGGAGATATTTATAAAGTCAATACAACTGTGCCTTTTACCAGAGAAAAAGAAGAAATTCATTTTTTTGCAGCCGCGATGAGTGCCACTTATGTATCGACGTTTTTTCGTAAGCCAATTGTCTACAATGCAACAGCAACGGTAGATGGGAATCAGGAAAATGTACAGCGCGTAAAAGGATTTGTAACCGCAAACGTTGTACTAAAAAGAACTGAAAATACTACAATTACAGTTGGTGCTTTGGTTATGTTAGATCCTTCTTCAATAATACCGCTTACACCGCTTTTTACTTATAATCATAAGTTTGAAAGCTCGAAATGGGATGTCGATTTCATACTCCCGCAACGAATATTATTTAGAAGAGAACTTTTAAAAAATGGAAGAATTTCCTTAGGAACAGAGTTAAATTCTGAAAGTTTTTACTTAAATTTAAATACGCAAAATTTAAAAGGCGTTTACGAGTTAAATCAGTTAGAACTAAAATCTGGAATAACGTATGAATACAGATTTAGTCCTAAAATAATTGGAACGTTTAAAGGAGGTATAAATAATGTATTAAGTACGCGAATTACCGAAAAAGGCGAACGTACAAATCGTTATGTCTATGATCAAAAAGAGGATACGCAAGGATACTTTAGATTTGGAATTTCATATAATCCGTTTTAGAGAATGGTACTGATTTTAAATAGAGATGTATTAATATTTGAGAATATGGTAGAAGTTTTTAAAACAAATGTCCAGAAAGAAACGGATATAAATTATATAATTGCCATTATAAACAGACAATTCCCAGATTATAAAGTCAATTTTGATTTGGAGGATTGTGATCGAATATTACGCGTAGAAGGAGTAGATCTGGAAGTAAACAATATAATAGATTACATGAATTGTCTGGGATATATTTGTGTACAATTAGAGTAAAATTAATTTGCCAATTTAATAATTGGAAAATTAGATAATTATCAAATTGCCGCATTTTCTAATTGCCAAATTTTCTAAATTTGTGCTCTTATGAAAAAAGTACTTCCTCTATTTGATTTTACTCAAAAAGTCAATTATAAAAATGAAATTTTAGCCGGTTTAACTGTAGCTATGACAATGATTCCAGAATCTTTGTCGTTTGCTATTTTAGCCGGATTTCCACCTTTAGTAGGTTTATATGCGGCTTTTATTGCAGGTTTGGTAACAGCCATTTTTGGAGGAAGACCCGGAATGATTTCTGGTGGAGCAGGAGCAACAGTAATTGTTTTGATTGCACTAATGAAATCGCACGGAATCGAATATGTTTTTGCGGCCGTTGCGCTGGGTGGAGTCGTACAAATTTGCATTGGACTCTTTAAACTCGGAAAATTTATTAGATTAGTTCCCCAACCTGTAATGTTTGGTTTTGTAAACGGTTTGGCAGTTGTGATTTTTATGTCACAGTTAGAACAATTTAAAACCGTAGTCAATGGGCAAGTTTCGTGGTTACAAGGAACACCTTTATACATTATGTTGGGCTTAGTTGCCTTAACAATTAGTATCGTTTTGCTTTTTCCCAAACTCACCAAAACGGTTCCTGCCTCTTTGGTTGCCATTGTGGTCGTATTTGCTATAGTTCTTTTGTTTAATATTGATACCAAAACGGTCGAAGATATTGCCTCGGTTCAAGGCGGATTTCCTCCATTTCATATTCCGAATATTCCACTTTCATTCGAAACCTTTAAAGTTATATTTCCGTATTCTGTAATAGTTGCAGCGGTTGGTTTGACCGAAGGTTTGCTTACGTTGAATTTAGTTGATGAAATTACCGGAACAAGAGGAAACAGTAATAGAGAGTGTATCGCGCAGGGAAGTTCAAATATCTTGAATGGTTTCTTTTTCGGAATGGGAGGTTGCCCTATGATTGCCCAAACGTTAGTGAATCTTTCTGCGGGATCAAGAGCCCGATTATCAGGAATAATTGCTTCATTAACAATTTTACTAATTATACTTTTTGGCGCGCCTGTAATTGGAAAATTGCCAATGGCAGCCTTGGTTGGTGTAATGATGATGGTTGCGATTACAACTTTTGAGTGGTCAAGTTTTAGAATTATTAATAAGATGCCAAAACACGATATTTTTGTTGGAATTTTGGTAGCACTTGTTACTATCGTATTGCACAATTTAGCTTTGGCAGTATTAATTGGTGTAATTATCTCGGCTTTAGTTTTTGCCTGGGAAAGTGCCAAAAGAATCCGTGCAAGAAGTTTTATTGATGAAGCAGGAGTGAAACATTACGAAATTTTTGGACCGTTATTTTTTGGTTCAATCTCCGCTTTCATGGAAAAATTTGATATTCAGAACGATCCAAATCATGTTATAATAGATTTTAAAGAAAGTCGAATAGCCGATATGTCTGCCATTGAAGCATTAAATAATTTGACTAAAAAATATAGTCAAGCCAATAAAATAATTGAACTTAAACATCTAAGTTCAGATTGTAGAACACTTCTTAAAAATGCCGATGCTGTTATTAAAGTAAATATTATCGAAGATCCTAGTTATAAAGTGGTTTCTTAATTAGAAAAATGTTCAATGTGTCAATTAGAAAATTAGAAAATTCAAAAAAAATTGAAGACAATCGATATCATTATCATATTATCTAATTTGTCTATTTCGCTAATTTATAAACAGTTTTTCCTTCTTTTATCGTTTCCAGAACCTGAATATCTTTAATTTTTTTAGGATCAATTTTTAAAGGATTTTGATCTAAGACAACAAAATCTGCTAGTTTTCCTTGTTTGATTGTGCCTTTTGAATTCTCTTCAAAATATTGATAAGCAGCCCAAGTTGTTATAGAGCGCAAAGCATTATAAGGACTAATTCTTTCGTTGGGACCAATTACGTCGCCAGATCTACTGATTCTATTTACTGTAGAATACAATATCATAATACTGTTTGGAAGTGCAACAGGAGCATCATGATGTTCTGTGAAAATCATTCCCTTTTTTAAAGCAGTTGCGGCAGGTGAAATTCGATAAGCTCTCTCTTTTCCTAAGGTTTCATCTCTGTGCCAATCGCCCCAATAGTAAGTATGCATTCCAAAAAAGGAAGGTATGATTTTTAAAACCTTCATAGAATCAAGCTGATCAAAACGTGCTGTTTGTGCATGAATTGCTACTGATCTTCTATCTTTTGCCCCGTATAAATTAGTTGCGTTTCGAACTGCTTTAATATATTCGTCAATTGCGGCATCACCATTACAATGCGCAAGAATTTGCCAGTTATTGGCATAAGCTGAATCGACTAATGCAATAGCATCACTTTCTTTTGGAAACGCAGGATATCCCACATAAGTATTTGGTTTTCCTGGAGGGGGCACGACATACGGTTTTGTAAGCCAAGCTGTTTTGCCTTGTGGAGAGCCATCAAGCGAGAGTTTTACACCAGCAATTCTAAAATGATTTTTATAATCTTTTTGAACTCCGTTTTCTTTCATGTATGCCATTTGAGTTTGGATATCAGGATAAGCTGCAACATCAATTGAAAGTTTTCCTTGGTCAGCTAGTTTTTTCCAGGTATCACAGGCATCACTGCTTGCACGTCCTTCCTGAGCAGTTGTAAATCCAAATTTTGTGTAAGCTGCAATACCGGCTTCTGCAATTTTAACGTTGGCGGTTTGATCAAGTGTTCCCATTATTTTGAATAACGGAATAAACATTGCCATTTCTTCCAGAACACCATTTGGTTCTTGCGATCCTTCTTTTCTGCGGATTGCACCACCGGCAGGATCTTTTGTTGAAGCATTATATCCAGCCAATTCTAAAGCTTTATGATTCATCACAGCCAAATGTCCCGATTGATGGATAATTAGCACTGGAACTGTAGTTGATACTTTATCAAGATCGTCAGCGGTAGGAGGAAGTTTTTCTTTTAATTGTGCATCATCGTAGCCAAAACCTACAATCCAGCCGTATTTTCCAACTGCCTTTGGATTTTTGATGTTCCATTCTTTTAATAAAGAAATTATGGTTGGAATATCGTTTCCTGTGCCGTCTGGAGCGGGAAGTAAATTAGCCGATACAGCCTGAAAACCCGCATTCCACACATGGCCATGAGCATCTATAAAACCTGGGAGTAATGTTTTGCCCTGCAAGTCATTCATTATAGTTTTATCCCCATGAAATTTTTCGGTATCTGATTTTTTTCCAACGAAAACAATTTTTCCGTTTTTTACCGCAACAGCTTCTGCATAGCTTGGTTTATCACCTTCCATAGTTACGATATCACCTCCATAATAAATGCTATCAGCCGGATTAACGATTTCTTTTTTACAACTTAATAAAACAAGAACAAGGAGCAAGGGAAGTATTTTTTTCATTTGTTAGAATTTTTTAAGCAAGAATGAAATTAACTTTTGAATTACGTACTAAGTTAGAAAATATATTAATGCTATAATTGGTTTATTTACAGTTAAATATGTTTTTGATTTTAAGCCATAAAAAAAATGCCAAACAGAAATTTTTCTATTTGGCGTTTTTTTAATCTATCATTTAATGGACTAATTATCACATTATCTAGTTTGTTTAAGCATTTGTTTTACTTCGCTAAATTTCCCATCAACTTCTTCAATTTGTAGCCCTAATATATGTGCGATTAAGGGATAAACGGAAACATTTTGAAAGGTTTTAACTGTTTTATCAATTTTAAAAGCGGGGCCTTTTGCATAAAAAATGGCGTGCATATCTTTTTCATTATTGTCGTAACCGTGAGTTCCGCCTTTTACATTTTGAGATGTTTTAGTTACTAAGCTATATCCTTTATCAGCTTCAATAACAAAATCGTGCACACGCGGATTTGTACCGTAATGCAATCTTTTTGGAACTTCACTTGACTTCCAGAATTTAATATGTGGTACTTTTTTTAAGGCATTTGCAATAGAATCCTGAAAACCTGCTTTTGCCTGTAGGCTCATAATTGGATTTACGACTGCTTTATAATCTAACCATTCTGGTTTTAAATAATCCAGAATAGCAACTTTTTTGTCATTGCTAATATTTGCCATTCCGTGATCTGAAACAATAATTAAATTAATTTCTTTTCCAATCGATAGTTGGTTGAGTTTAGATGATAATTCTCCCATTAACGAATCCATTTTGATGACCATTTTTTTATTCTCGGGAGAAAGCGGACCAAAATCATGTCCTGTATGGTCAGGTTCGTCAAAGTATAAAGTAATTAAATGCGGACGTTGTTTTTCTGGTAGTTGCAGCCATTTTAAAACCGTATCAATTCTTGTTTCGTATGGAATTTTGTTGTCGTAATTCTTGTAAATACTTGGTCTCTTTTTATCCGTGTCAGATCCCGGCCAGAAAAACGAAGCTGTTTTTACACCTTGTTGTTCGGCAACATTCCAAATTGGGTTTCCACCATAAAATCGCGAATCATTTTTTGCATTCGATGATAATGAAAATGATTCGTTTAGAGCAGCATCATAAAAAACATTATTAATGATTCCGTGATGATCTGGGTAAAGTCCCGTTACTATAGAATAATGATTAGGGAAAGTTTTACTTGGATACGATGGTTTCATTGACTTTGCATGGACGCCTTCTTTTGCAATTTGTTTTAAATTAGGCAAATTAAATTTCTTTGCATAATCCCAACGAAATCCATCCATAGAAACTAATACAACATAATTGTTTTTATTGGTTTGAGCTTGTGAAAAAGTGGCAAGAAGTAAGAATGTAAAAAGTAATAGACGAGTTGTAGATTTTCTCATTTTGAAATTTTAATAGAGATGCAAAGTTACCACTAACTGTTTTTAACGGCAAAAACAGAATGTTAAACAATCATAAATTTAAAAGGAGTTTACCACGAATTGTTTTTCTAATTTTTTAGCCACAGATTAAAGGGATTAAAAAGATTATAATCTGTGAAAATCTTTTAATCTGTGGCAACTTTTATACGCAAAGCATTCGTGAAAATTCGTGTAATTCGTGGCGAAAAAAAATGAAGTGCTCTAAATTGGTTGTGATTTCCTAATTATTATGATTTAGTATTGTTTACTGGAATTTTTCTAATTTCAGATATTAATTTTCCATCATCAGAGAATCCTTCCAGTAGAATCTGAATTTCTTTTTGATCGTTTTTTGGCAGTTTTACTTCAAAACCAGAATTGTCGTTTATCTTTAAATCAGAAGACCAGTATAAAGTTCCAAAATAATTAAACTCATTTTGAGTGTCAAATTTGATGTTCTTAAATTGTATATTTTGAGCAAAACCTTTTGTTACGACGATAGAACTATATTTAGGTTTAAAATACTTGTTTTTTACGTCGTTTTTCATGAAGATTTTAATAGTGCCATTGCCCGAAGCAGTCTGATCAGAATTACCTGTTTGATCAATATAGATCTCGTCTATTTGATCTAAAGTAAGATTGAACAATTGATTCAAGTCAAAAACTAAAAAATTATCTATATATACTGCAGGTGAGGTCGCTGAGTCACCTAGATAAGTGCTTCTGCTGTTTCGCACATAAACATTGTTGTCATTAGGATTTACGCCGGTTTTATATCCGTTGAAGGATAGAAAGTTTAAAATACTTTGATAATCATTGTCTTTAATTTTAAATGCTCTGGCACTCGAACTCATATCGCCTTTATGTATGAGGACTTCTTTTTTGAAATTGTTTTGTACCGCAACTCCTTCCAAATTTATGGCATGATCTTCAGGTTTTAATGGGCTAAAAGTAAAAGTGTTTTCAGATTTAATAGGCGATGGACAAATTGATTTATCAAATGTAGGACCTAAAACAAAGCGGGATTCATCTCTGGAAACTCGCGCTTCCACTTTTGTAAGCTGAGCCAAGTTTTTTTCATTAACCATTTGCAATACTAGAACGGTAGAATCCTGAGCGAAAAAATGTTCAAACTTAAAAGCATTATCCGTGTCTATAGGAGATTCTTCAAACAAATTGCTTTTTAACGAAATAAGCGACATTTTATTCTTAGAATTCGAGTTTTGTTTCTGTTCAACTCTACCACTCACAGTCACGCCTTTTTGAAATTTAAATGTGATTTTTGGAGGATCAGATTTTATGTTTTCCCAATTAAATTTGGATTTACTCTGATTAAGCATCAAGAGTTCCATATCCTGTTTGCGATTTGCGTTGTCCGGATTATAGTATTCATAATTGGCTATTTCCGGTTGCTCTAAATAAGCATTTAGATAAAAAGTTCCTGCTAAAGATCGTTTTTGGTTTGTACAAATCGAATTTTCTGGAAGTACACTAATGCTTAAACGAGGTTTGTTTAAGGCTGTTCTTCCTGATAATGAAATAGTGTCGGTAGATACAGTTTTGGCTTCTAATGTTGTAGCGGGAACAGTATCACCTTCAATATATACCATTCTCTGGGCTACTTCATTTAGATTTTCGTCAAGTATACGAATTGTATTGACTCCGGTTGATAAAAACTTTTTATCAAAGAAAGAAATCTGATCAGCCTTTTTATCTGCAAACGTAATTTCCTTCTGCATGAAAACTCCATCTTGTTGTATTAAAAGAATAAACTTTTTATTTTGATATACCTCAAGCCCTTTATCATTTGTTTTAACGACAACCAGTAATCTGTTTTGCGCTAAATTATTATTATAACTAACTATAATTCCTGTTTCCTGTACTTTGTCTAGTGGTTTAGAAATTTTTAGTTTGTCGGTGTTTATTTTTAAGGTATATTTTTCGTTTAAATCAGCTTTAAAATAAACAACACCATTTCCCATTTTATTCGTGTGAAAGTGCGCTATTTCATTTGATTTTGAATCGACTATAATTCCGTCTTTTACCTCAATTCCTTTTTTATTGCAGTCTTTTATTTTAATTCCAACAGTGTTTACAATATCATTTATTATGACACCGCTTTCCGGAAACAAATTTACATCGGCTGTTTTGTAGTCCGGTTCATTGTTTTCAAAATGGAAATTGTCTTTTCGGTCGATAATTTCAATGGTTTGATTGAAAGAATCATCTTCCTTAAAATTATTCATCCAATTGGTGTAAAAATGAAAATGGTATTTACCGGATTTAAGTTTTCCGTTAAGATGAATTCCGCCAGAAAAAGTACCAAACTCCGCAAAAAGCAATTGCTTCTGAATTATTTGTTGCTGATCATCGTAGACAATCAATTCGATATTGGTAGTATTAAGGTTGGGTGCATTGGTATTTTTACTAAAAACATAGCCTTTAAAAGCTATATCTTCATTGTTTAAATAAATGTCTTTGTTAAATTGTATATGAAGATTTTCTCGATCGTAATGAAAATAAGCTTCGATAGAATTCTTTATTTTTTCGGTATTATCAGAAGTTTGAGAGAAGGATTGTAAACAAAACAGTAAAGCGAAAAACTTTAAGATTAGTTTCATACAAAAAAATGTTTAAGACAATAATAATAGTATTAAAAGTAGAGTATAAATTTAGTAGCAATAATAATTTGCAATAGTTAAAACATTCATAATGTTTCTGTTTGAAATTTATCAAAATCAGAGAATTATGTGTAAAAAAAAAGTCCGCTTATCTTTCGATAAACGGACTTTAATATGAAGTTAAAATGAGTATTACATCATTCCAGGCATACCGCCACCCATTGGCATTCCGCCAGCGCTTTCTTCTTTAATATCAATTAACGCACACTCTGTAGTCAAGATCATTCCTGCAACAGAAGCAGCATTTTCTAATGCTACACGAGTTACTTTTTTAGGATCAATAATTCCTGCTTTAAGCATGTCAACATATTCGTCAGTTTTTGCATTGTATCCAAAATCGCCAGAACCTTCAGCAACTTTTGCTACAACTACAGAACCTTCAAGACCTGCATTTTCAACAATAGTTCTTAATGGAGATTCAACAGCGCGAGAAACGATTTGAATTCCAGTAGCTTCGTCAGCGTTATCAGCTTTAAGATCAGCTAATGCAGCTTTTGCTCTTAATAAAGCAACACCACCACCAGCAACAATTCCTTCTTCAACAGCAGCACGAGTAGCATGTAATGCATCGTCAACTCTGTCTTTTTTCTCTTTCATTTCAACTTCAGATGCAGCACCAACATAAAGAACAGCAACACCACCAGCTAATTTAGCCAAACGTTCTTGCAATTTTTCTTTATCATAATCAGATGTAGTAGTTTCCATCTGACCTTTAATTTGGTTTACTCTGTTTTTGATGATGTCAGCTTCGCCAGCACCACTTACAAGAGTTGTATTATCTTTATCGATAGAAACTCTTTTTGCAGTTCCTAACATTTCGATAGTTGTATTTTCTAGAGTATATCCTCTCTCTTCAGAGATTACAGTTCCTCCTGTTAAGATAGCGATATCTTCTAACATTGCTTTTCTTCTGTCTCCAAAACCTGGAGCTTTTACAGCAGCAATTTTAAGAGCACCTCTTAATTTGTTTACTACCAATGTAGAAAGAGCTTCTCCGTCAACATCTTCAGCAATAATCAATAATGGTTTTCCTGATTGTGCAACTGGCTCTAAAACTGGCAATAATTCTTTTAAAGAAGATACTTTTTTATCGTATAATAAGATATATGGATTGTCTAATTCAACTTCCATTTTCTCTGGGTTTGTTACGAAGTATGGAGAAAGATATCCTCTGTCAAATTGCATACCTTCAACAACATCCACAAACGTGTCAGTTCCTTTAGCTTCTTCAACAGTAATAACACCTTCTTTACCTACTTTTGCAAAAGCTGTAGCGATTAATTCACCAATAACTTCGTCGTTATTTGCAGAGATAGAAGCAATTTGTTTGATTTTGTCAGAGTCACTTCCAACAACTTTAGCTTGTTTAGCAAGGTCAGCAACGATAGCTTCAACGGCTTTATCGATACCACGTTTCAAATCCATTGGATTTGCACCTGCAGCAACGTTTTTAAGACCTTCTTTTACGATTGCCTGAGCTAAAACTGTTGCAGTTGTAGTTCCGTCACCCGCCAAATCATTAGTTTTAGAAGCAACTTCTTTAACCATTTGCGCGCCCATGTTTTCTAATGGGTCTTTTAATTCGATTTCTTTTGCAACCGAAACTCCATCTTTAGTAACAGTTGGTCCACCAAATGATTTTCCAATAATTACGTTACGACCTTTTGGTCCTAGAGTTACTTTTACAGCATTTGCTAATGCATCAACACCACGTTTTAATCCGTCACGTGCTTCAATATCAAATTTTATATCTTTTGCCATTTTTTTAATTTTGTTTAATGTTTTGTTTGTTTCAGGTTTATCTGATACTTATTTCTTGAGACCAATATTTTTTTAGATTATTGCAAGGATATCGTCCTCACGCATAATCAAATAATCAGTTCCTTCAAGTTTTAATTCTGTTCCTGCATATTTACCATAAAGTACAGTATCACCAACTTTTACAGTCATAGTGTGATCTTTAGAACCATTTCCTACAGCAACAACAGTTCCTTTTTGTGGTTTCTCTTTGGCAGTATCCGGAATAAAAATACCTGAGGCAGTTTTTGTTTCAGCTGCAACAGGCTCAATAAGTACGCGATCTGAAAGCGGTTTAATGTTTAAGGCCATGATTTTATATTTTATAATTATTATAAGTTATACGTTTTATATGTTCTATTGGATTTCAGAAATTATGCCACGCTGGTAAAACTGACATTATTTCCTAAAAAAAATGCCAGCTTTGACAGGCTGGCATTTTATATTTATTTTCAAAAATTATTATTTTGCTGCAGGTGTTGTTGGAGCAGGTGTTTGTTGAACTGGAGCTGCTGGCGTATTAGCTGGAGCTTCAGTTTTTTCGATAATTTTAGATCCAGTATCGTTTAATGATCCTGTAAAGCTTAAACTTGATAGTAAAATTAAAGCAATCAAAATAGTAGCTAATGTCCAGGTACTTTTGTCTAAAAAGTCAGTTGTTTTTTGTACTCCACCTAACATTTGAGTTCCGCTGATAGTAGACGATAATCCGCCTCCTTTAGGGTTTTGAACCATGATTACTACGATCAATAGAAAACAAACTATTGTGATTAAAACTAAAAAAATTGAAAATGTGCTCATTGCTTAATTATTATTGTTATTTTGTTGTAAAATCTTTATATCCGAAATACGGTCTGCAAAGAAACTAATTTTTTCTGGATATTTCAAAATTAATATTTCATATGCTTGTATTGCTTTTGTATATTTTTTTTGTTCCAAATATACTCTTGCCAAAGTCTCTGTCATTAAATAAGAGTTTTCTTCTTTATTTAAGTCAAATTGTGCCGCTGGAGCAGTTGTAGTTTGTTTTACAGGAGATATTTTTGGGTTTGTTTCGATAAATTTATCAATTAATTCTGCTTTTTTCTTTTTTTCTTCCTCAATTGCTTTTGCTTCGGCTATTGATTCAGCAGTTTCTTTAATCTCTTCTTTTGGATTTTCGTTGGTTCTGTCAATAGGTTCAGTTCTGGACAAATTTAGCCATTCCTGAAAAGAGTGCTTTTCATTAACAGAAAAATCCAATGGTTTTCCTATTTCTAAATTCTCTTCGGCTATTTTTACCGTTTCAGGAATTTCAATTACCTGAGGAGTTTCATCTATTTTTACTTCTTCAAAAACTATTTTTGAGGCTTCTTTAATAGAGGTTAATATCGATTGTTCAATTGGGTCAATTCGCACAGGAGCAACTTCCTCTTCTTCCTCTACTATTTCTTCAAAGAAAGTTGGAGTAGGTTCTTTAATAATAGGAGTCGCTTCTTTTATTGAAGTTAAAATAGATTGCTCAATAATTGGGTCAATTGGTTTTTCTTCAATTTTTACAGGTTCTTCAAAAGTTACCGTCGTCGCTTCTTTTATAGAAGTTAAAATAGATTGCTCAATAATTGGGTCAATTGGTTTTTCTTCAATTTTTGCAGGTTCTTCAAAAGTTACCGTTGTTGCTTCTTTTATAGAATCCAGAATAGATTGCTCGATAGGATCAATTCGAACTTCGATTACTTTTTTAATTTCTTCGGGCGAAATAATTTCACTTTCAAAAACCGTAATATCTAGAAGATCTCTCAGTTTTCGGTCGTAATATTCGCTCTGAATAGAAGTAAAATCTTCAGATGTTATAAAATCAAATAAAACAGTACGATCTGTTGTATGCGCAGCAGTAACTTTTAAGGCATAATTATACTTAAAGCTATTTTGATTGAAAAGTCCTTTTAATCGTAATGCTCGCGCACTTTGAAAATATGGAAATTCATTCAAAACACTGCCTAATGCATCCGCTTGCTTTTCTGTAATAGCATCGGGTTTGTTCATTAAGTAGGTATAATCAGTTACGTTCATTTTATTTGTTTAATCGTTGAAATTGTTTAATCGTTGAATTGTTTATTTAATAGTTTTATCGATTAAACAAATAAACGATTTACCAGTTAAATATAAAAATTACCATTTAGCCAATGACTCATTAAAGATGTCTTGTGTAATTCTTTCAAAAATAGTTGTAATTGCTGTGTTTAAAAGACTTCCTGTTGGTAACATTCCTCCCGGATAATCATAGTAAAATTCAAATGTTTTCTCAAAATCGTCAGTTTCTTTCTTTTTATTGGTAAACCTAACTTTTACGCGAATTGTTAAACGGTTTTGCGCCGCACCTACATCACCAGTCGATGTTACAGCAGTTGCTGTCATAGGTGTTGTTCGGTAATCTACAATCTCTCCTTCGTAAACCAAATCACCACTATTACTTACTAAGTTTAAATTGGTTTGACTTTGAATTAAATCCTGCAAGGCCAGTGTAAATTGTCTGTCAATTCCCGGCTCAATTAAATCGGCATTATTTTGGAAAAAGTTAACCTGAAATGTTTTTGCATCAATTGGTCCTGTTCCTGTAAAATTATAAACAGAGCAGCCACTTAACATAAAGAGACTCATTAAGGCTAATAAAGAATATATTTTTTTCATAAATGTTTATGTGAAAATCTCAATTTTAAAATTCCAATTCTTGGAGGAAAACTCCATTTTTTTTCAAATATACTAATTTGGAATTTGAAATTTATTTTTTGAAAGTTTCTATTTTATAGATCAAATTGTTTAATTTTTCGGTACAAAGTTCTTTCAGAAATGCCTAATTCGTCTGCGGCAGCTTTTCGTTTTCCTTTGTTTTTTTCTAATGATTTTTTGATCATTTCGATTTCTTTTTGTTCTAAACGTAGAACCTCTTCTTCTTCAATCGTTTCGGCAAACAAATAATTATCATCTTGCATCTGATAATTGTCTTCGCGAGTTGCAGGATTCATAACGGCAGTTCTAGGTTCTTCTTCAAAATCTATTTCGCTTTCATTTTCTTGCGAACCGTATATTTTCTGAATTAAATTAGGATTAATGTCTTGCACTTTTGTTCCGTTTTTCATCAATTCTAAAGTGAGTTTTTTTAAATCATTTAAATCACTTTTCATATCAAAAAGAACTTTGTACAAGATATCTCTTTCCGTACTAAAATCACTTTCATTTTTTTTATCATTGATTACAGAAGGTAAGTTTGGGCCTTCTGTAGGAAGATAAGATTGTAAGGTAGCCAAAGAAATATCGCGATTAGTTTCCAGAACCGAAATTTGTTCCGCTACATTTCGCAACTGACGAATGTTTCCATTCCATCTAAATTTTTGCAAAAGCTGTACTGCATCATCGTCTAGTTTTAACGGAGGCATTTTATATTTGTGGGCAAAATCGGCCACAAATTTTCTGAATAACAAATGAATATCGTCATTTCTTTCTCGTAAAGGCGGTAAGGTAATTTCGACAGTTGTTAAACGATAGTATAAATCTTCACGAAATTTTCCTTTTTCAATAGCATTGAATAAGTTTACATTCGTTGCAGCCACAATTCTCACATTGGTTTTTTGAACCTGAGATGAACCTACTTTTATAAACTCCCCATTTTCAAGTACACGAAGTAAACGAACCTGAGTTGTTAATGGTAATTCTCCAACTTCGTCAAGGAAAATTGTTCCGCCATCGGCCACTTCAAAATAACCTTCACGCGTACTTGTTGCGCCTGTAAAAGCACCTTTTTCGTGACCAAAAAGTTCACTGTCGATAGTTCCTTCCGGAATTGCTCCACAGTTTACCGCAATATATTTACCATGCTTTCTGTGTGAAAGCGAATGGATTATTCTCGGAATATTTTCTTTACCAACACCACTTTCCCCAGTTACCATTACCGATATATCAGTAGGAGCAACCTGAATGGCTTTTTCGATGGCGCGATTTAATTTCGGATCATTTCCAATAATCTCAAATCGTTGTTTTATTGCTTGAACTGTTTCCATTTGTTTTTTGTTTCAAGTTTTTATTTGTTTCAGGTTTCAGTTTGTACCTGAAACTTAAAACTTTGGCTTGTATTTTACTTTTTCCACAGATTAAAAGTTACTTCCTTAAATTTTTTAAATCGGCTAGAAATGTTTATTATTAAATTAACCACAAATTACACAAATTAGCGCAAATTCAGTTTATGAATTTATCAATCTTTTGTGTACTAATGATTTGTTTTGAAAGTTTGCAATTATTCCAACAGGAGTATCTGCAAGCTTCATGTAATTTAATGTTTGGGCAAGATGATCATTGCTGATTTCTTTAACTGATTTTACTTCTAATATTATATCTTCATACACTATAAAATCGGCATAAAATTTATGAGGCAAAATAATTCCTTTATATTCTATTGAAAATTCCTTTTCTCGATTATAAGGAATATTATTGTTTTTAAATTCAATTTCTAATGCATCTTTATACACAATTTCGAGTAATCCAGGACCCAATAATCTATGCACTTCCATACATATGCCTACAATTTGATAATTTTGATCTTTCTTGTAGTAATATTCGTTTGTATCAATCATAAAGAATTAATTTGTGGAAATTTGTGTAATTTACGGTTAGAAAACTAATTCATTTCAGAATAACCAACCGCTTCACCTTTTAAAGTTCCACTAGTACAACTGGTAATTTTTACGTTTACAAAATCTCCAATCTTATAATCCTCTTTTGGGAAAACTACTGTAATACTTTGAGAGTTTCTTCCAGAGAATTCTTCTTTTGATTTTTTGGATACTTTTTCGACTAAAACTTCAACAATTTGCCCAACGAATTCTTCGCTTCTAAACCAAGCGTGCTTTTGTTGTAAATCAACAATTTCTTGTAATCTTCTTGCTTTGGTTTCTTCGGCAACATCATCTTCCATTTTTCTTCCGGCCAAAGTTCCAGGACGCTCAGAGTACGAATACATATAACCAAAATTATATTTTACATATTCCATCAAACTCATTGTGTCTTGGTGATCTTGTTCTGTTTCTGTTGGGAAACCAGCAATCATATCTTGCGAAATCGAAGCATTCGGAATAATAGCTTTAATTTTATCAATCAAAGTCATGTATTCTTCACGAGTGTGCAAACGATTCATTTCTTTTAGAATTCTGTTACTTCCGGATTGAACAGGTAAGTGAATGTGTTTGCAAATATTTGGATATTTAGCAATAACATGTAAGATGCTTTCGTGCATATCCTGCGGATTAGATGTCGAAAATCTGATTCGCATTTTTGGAAAACCAACAGCAACCATTTCAAGCAATTGATCAAAATCAACCGCTGTAGCTTTTTGCATATCAGAAGCATTTACAAAATCTTTTTTCAAACCTCCGCCGTACCAAAGGTAACTGTCGACGTTTTGTCCTAAAAGAGTTATTTCTTTAAAACCTTTGTCCCATAAATCCTGAATTTCCTTCATAATACTTTGAGGCTCACGACTACGCTCACGTCCACGAGTAAAAGGTACAACACAAAATGTACACATATTATCGCAACCACGAGTGATCGAAACCAAAGCAGTGATTCCGTTACTCATTAAACGAACCGGCGAAATATCTCCGTAAGTTTCCTCTTTCGATAAAACTACATTAATTGCATCGCGACCGTCTTCAACTTCGGCCAATAAATTTGGTAAATCTTTGTAGGCATCTGGACCAACAACAAGATCGACTATTTTTTCTTCCTCCAAAAACTGACTTTTCAAACGTTCAGCCATACAGCCCAAAACGCCTACTTTCATTTTTGGATTAATACGTTTTACTGCATTATATTTTTCCAGACGTTTACGAATAGTTTGTTCTGCCTTATCTCGAATTGAGCAGGTATTTACAAGAACTAAGTCTGCATCTTCAAGAGTTTGTGTAGTATTATATCCGTTTATTGATAAAATGGAAGCTACGACTTCACTGTCCGAAAAGTTCATCGCACAACCGTAACTTTCTATAAAAAGTTTTTTAGTATTCTCAGGTTTATTTTCCAAAACTAGACTTTCGCCTTGTTTGCTTTCTTCAATAATCTTTTCCATTGTATAAATTCAAAGTGCAAAGATAACGTAAATGAGATCAATATGACAAGATGGCAGAGAAAAGATTTTAGATTTTAAAGTTAAGATTTTAGATTATTGAAATGTGGACAAAAACAAGTTTATTTATGATTTGCTATGATAATCTAAAATATTTATAGCCACAGATTAAAATATTAAAAATGATTCTCAAAGCTTTGGGAACTTCGTTGGAAATTTTTAGTTTATGTAAAAACTTGGCGAACTTTGCGTAAACCTTTGTGGACTTTGCGGTTAAACTTTAGCCACAGATTAAAATATTAAAAATGATTCTTAAAGCTTTGAGAACTTCGTCAGAAATTTTCAACTAAAATAAAAATCTTGCAAACTTTCCGGTAAAATTTATAGCAAAAGATTTAGTCATAAAAAAGCACATTTGTTGGTCATAAACCTATAAAATTTATACCTATATATATTATAGGTAGGAATGCCGATAAAAGTGCAATTTTAATATTCATAAGATTAAAATAACTCAAAAATGAATTCACGAGGCTGATATTTAAAAAAAATAGATACTTTTGTTGCAGAAAAATAGAGCAATGGCAAAGAATTTAGTAATAGTGGAGTCACCTGCAAAGGCGAAAACGATCGAGAAATTTTTGGGAAGTGATTTTCAGGTAGAGTCAAGTTATGGTCACATAGCCGACTTACCATCAAAGGAAATTGGAGTAGATGTAGAGAATGGTTTTAAACCTAAATACGAAGTTTCTCCAGATAAAAAAGCCTTGGTGAGCAAATTGAAGACACTATCTAAGAATGCCGAAATGG
>Ga0302173_10000094_pt1 | contig 43185 bp, 31 predicted proteins | sample I_Fen_N3_1_FD_198785 | JGI IMG/M metagenome (GOLD analysis project Ga0302173, IMG submission 198785) | Peat permafrost microbial communities from Stordalen Mire near Abisko, Sweden - I_Fen_N3_1 | ecosystem: Environmental > Terrestrial > Soil > Wetlands > Permafrost | place: Sweden: Abisko... | reverse complement strand
CATTATCTGCTACTGGATCAGAAATGAATAAAAATGCTGTAATTTCTGATATGACTACTAATCAAAAGCTTGGTACAGGTCATGAAAATCTTAAGCCTAAAGCTTCAATTTTAGATCCAGAGTATACATACTCAGTACCTAAAAATCAGACAGCAGCAGGAACAGCTGATATTATGAGTCATATCTTTGAAAATTATTTTAACCATACACAAGCAGTAGACATTCAAGACAGTACAGCAGAAGGGCTACTTAGAGCCTGTATAAAATATGGAAAAATAGCAATGGAAGAACCTACCAATTATGATGCAAGAGCAAATTTAATGTGGGCATCAAGCTGGGCTATTAATGGTTTAATATCGTATGGAAGAAGTGCTCCATGGGTTGTACATCCAATGGAACATGAATTAAGTGCATTTTACGATATAACACATGGTGTAGGACTTGCAATATTAACACCTCACTGGATGAAATATTCTTTAGATGATACTACTGTTAATAAATTTGCACAATATGGAGTAAATGTTTGGGGAATAGATAAAAATTTAGATAAATATGAAATAGCTAATATGGCAATAGAAAAAACAACAGAATTCTTTAAGGAACTTGGAATTCCAAGTACTTTAAGAGAAGTTGGAATTGAAGAAGAAAAAATTGAAATGATGGCAAAGAAGGCTATGAATCCTTCCTTTAAATATGCATTTAAACCAATTGATGAAAATGACATTATTGATATTTTCAAGGCAGCATTTTAATTTTATTTGTATATAATAATTAAGTTGTAATTTAAATTAATTTGATTATTTAAAAAGTTATTTAACAAAAATAATATCAATTAATAAATTAAAAAGAAAGTACCTTTCAAGTAAAATTATTTTTTATAATTTAACATGAAGGTACTTTCTTTTTTTAAATAATAGGTGGTATCATGTCGTAAAATATTGAAATTTAGTCGTAAAATATAAATTTAGTGTTTGTTTGTGTAATAAGGATAAAAAACAACACTTCACGACATAACTATTTACTATAAAAAAAATAAATGTTAAATTGTTATTGTAACGGTTTACTAAAAAGAAAAAATACAAAAAACAATTTAAGAAAGTTATTTTTTGTATAAAAATTTTTATTAAATTGTTAACGATAACAAAGAAATATTGTGTAATTAAACATAGACTACACAATAAAATATTTAATTAATTATAAGGGGGAACTATTAATGAAAAACATTAAAAAATTATGTCTAATTGCAGTGCTAGGAGCAATGGTTACAGGAGGAAGTTTATTACCAAGCACAACAGCTTATGCAGCTACAACTATCCCCGTTAGTGCGGGAGGAGATTTAGCAGGAGCTGTAGCTAAAGCTAAATCAGGAGATACCATTGATATTAGTGGAACTGTAAAATCTAAAACAATAATTGTTCCAAGTGGAGTAACAATAACTAGTACATCTAAAACTGGTAAAGTTGATTTTTCTTTAACTGGAATTACTGGAAAAGGATTTGTACTTAATGGTACTGGATCTACTATTTCAGAATTAGAAATTTATAATGCAGGAGATAATGGAGTATTTATAGGAGGAGCAGATATAAACTCTACAGGAGCAGGAGTAAAGAATAGTCTTACAAACTTAAATATTCATAATAACAATGATGCAGGTGTACAATTATCAAATGGAGCAGCTAACAATACATTAACTAATGTTAACTCTCATGATAATTGTGATCAATTTGGTAAAACTGATCCAAAAAAGAGAGGTGAAAACGCTGATGGATTTGCAGTTAAACTAGGTTCGGGTGCGGGTAATAAATTAATTAAATGTATATCTAAAGGAAATGCAGATGATGGATATGACTTATATGCTGCTAAGGGAGCTGTATATTTTGAAAATTGTCAAGCTATAAACAATGGATCGTTCAATACAGGGAAGGAAACTATATATGGTGATGGAAATGGATTTAAATGTGGAGGAATAGATAATAAAACTAACCCTAGCAAACCAGTAGCAGTTGCAGAAAATCATCAACTTGTTGGTTGTATATCAACTGGAAACTTAGGAGCTGGATTTGATAGAAATAATCAAACTGGTATTGTTACTATGACAGGTTGTACTGCTAAAGACAATAAATTAGGTAACTATAACTGGCCCGCTAAAGGCACACCATCTGCTATAGGGCATGAAATTCAATTTGGTACAGCTATAATTGATAATTGTACATCTGCAGGTATAGGAGCAAACCTAAATAAACTTGATGGAGCTAAAGTAACAAATAGCCCAACTGTAAAATAGGAAGAGATGACCTTAGTATTAGTAAAATTAGAGATTTGATTTTTTATAAATAATTAATAGTATAAATTATTTATAATTATAAAAAAATATATATCAGATATTTTTGCAGTAAGAAAAATTATTACAAGTAATTTAGAAGAAAGTATTTGAATTATAAGAAAATTATAGTATAATTACACTGTGTTAACGATAACATGGTGTAATTATTAGTTATATTTTAATTTTAAACATTGAGTAAATACTAAAATATAACTTAAATTATCGCAAATAAATTCAAAAAATTATATAAGTATTAGGGGGAAAATAATATGAAAATTACTAAAATTAAAAGCTTTATAGCATTAGGTATTGCTGCTGGAGCAATGTTTGTTGCTTCTACTGCATCTACAATGTGTGTTGGTTTTGCTGGTGCATTGGAAGAACCTGAGATGCCCAAATCATTATATAAGTGTGATTAATTAAAACTTAATTATAAACACTTACTAGATAACAAAAAATACGCTTGACACATAATATAAAATTGTGTCAAGCGTATTTTATTTTTTTTGTATTATTAATTCCTGTTTAAAAATACAATTTTCAATTTTAGTGTTAAGTAAAACATTTTTATAACGTTTATCAATTAAGTTACGAACACTACTTAATCCAATGCCTCTGCCATTTCCTTTAGTAGAAAAGTTTTTTTTGAAAATTTTATAAACTGGAGGGGTAGAACTTAAACAGGAATTATGTATATTAAATATAATTTCATTTTCAGTTTCTATTGCCGCAAAATGAATGGATTTATAATCGCATAAACTACTGCCTTCAATTGCGTTATCCATAAAAACTCCAATAATTCTACAAATATCAAGAGTGCTCATATTGATTTCATCTATATCATCTATGAGTTCTATTTCTACATCTATGTCGTGCGAATGTGCATTAATAATCTTTGAAGATAACAATGCCTTTAAAGGGCTCATTTTAATGTGAGATAGCAAAGATAAGGAAATATTTTTATTCATAATTATATTGCTTTCAGGTAATAAATCCTTATAGTAAAAATTTTTCAAGCCATCTATATCTTCTTTTTTAATATATGTTTCTAGTGTTGAAAGTATATTTAAATAATCATGTTTAAAGCTTCTTAAATCTGAATACATATCTTCAATCATATTTGTATAATTTTTTAATTGTAAATATTCTTTAGCCTTATGGTCATTTATTAATGTTGAAAAACCATAATAAATTACAGCTATAGCAAATATAAAAAACAGAAGTAAATAAAATGCATAAAATGAGAATAAGTAACTATCATTTGTTTCCAGTGTCTTTCTTGAAAGAGTTACGTAAAGTGAAAATAGAGCTATAGTAATAATGACACTAATTATAAACAAGATATTAATTGGTTTAGGCAATTCAATTTTAACTTCGATTTTATTGATCTTATGAATAATTTTTAATATAATTATTCTAACAAATTTACTTATCATATAAGAGTTTAAAACCATAAGGATTTCTGCTGTAAAATACAATGTAAAATCAGCTCGCATATCTAAATAATTATATTGAAAAATATGAAAAAGTAAAACCCATGTAACAGCATCACAAACAAATAGAAATATTCCTATAAAAGCAGATAAAACAATGGATATAATAAGTTTTTTATATAATATGAAGAAATATATAAAAATAGCTATGAACATTGATACAGTACCTAAATAAAGTAGGTTACTTAGTGCTAGACAAAGAATCACTATATATAATGTTAGTGCATATTTAATAATAATATTTTTATTTGGTGTGGTGATAAAAGTTAAGTTAACAACTAAAATTGACAAAACAAGGATTGAAAAAAATGCATCAAATATAGTTAGCATTAATGAATGCATTTTGTTAATAACCCCCTTAAATATCTTAAAGAGACATAACACATTTCACCATTTACCATTTCTATAATCATCTTACGTTTATCGATAGATTTAATTTTCTTAGTATTAACTAAATACGATCTATGAATTTTATAAAAATCAGTAGAGACTGTTGTTTCAATATTTTTTAAGGTACCATAAAATTCAGTTTGACCACTAAGTGTATGAACTGAAATTTTATGTTCTTTACCAGAAGTTTCAAAAAATAAAATATCGTTAAAATCTAAAAAAATAATATTATTACCAACATCTATTGAAATTTTATTATTGATTTTTGTTTTTGCAGCATTTAAAGAATTATGTATTGCATTAAAACAATCAGTAATTTTAGTTTTTAATAGATTAATGTCTCCTTTAACTATATAATCAAGAGCTTGTACTTTATATTGAAAAGTAAGTAAGGTTAATTCTGCATGACCTGTTAAAAATATAATATATCCATTAGTATCATGAGTTCTTATTAATTGCGCTAATTGAAAACCATCAAGGTCACTATTTAAATCAACATCTAAAAAATAAATAAAACTGCTTGTACTATTGTCAATATGATTAATAACGTCATGAGGATTATCAGTAGAAAGTTCAATTTTAAAATCAAAGTTTTTAATTTCATTAGTTATAATGGATTCGAGTTCTTTTCTTTGATTTGCATTATCTTCGCAAATTATAATATTATTCATAAAATCCTCTCCCTATAAACGACAAATTAAGTTAATATATTATATATAAATTATATAGTTAAATTGAACACGTGTCCATAATTAGATATTCTTGTAATTATTATATTTCCTACCAAAGAATTTATAAACTATTGGTGTAATAAGTAAAGATGCTTCTAAAAAGGAGAAAGTTATTATGTTAGCATACACATTATTTTCAATAAGTAACAGTACAATATAAGAAATTATAATAACTACAATAGATTTTATTTTTAAATCTCTTCGTAATTTTTTACTTACAAGAGGTCGATATTCAGTATCGGCAGGAGCATATAATAATATAAGTATAAAACTTATTATAAATATAATGGAACGTATTATTATATTAGTAGATAAATTCAAGCTTAAGTAAACGTTGCCGAAATGTAGAAAAAAAGTAGTAATAATACATTGCAAAGTGGAACTTAAATGAACTCCAGAAGCAAAATTTCGAGCAAATGTCAAAACTACATAGGATATCAATACATATTTGAAGATTCCTAATAAATATGCGATTACAAATAAAAGAATTGATTTAGATGCAGTTAACATAATAACTTGTATTCCATAGTAAATTTTCTCTAAATCCTCTTCTGATGTGGAAGTATTATTTTTAATAAAGTTCAAAAATGTGTTGCTTAATTTTTTTGTAATATTCATAATAAAAAACAAATCCTTTCTAAAATAAATTAATGTTGTGGAGATAACCATGTTAAAGGTTGGTCATATATATTTTCATATGTAATAAAACATATCAGCTTATATAAGTTTTAATGAAAAAGATATAGTATTTAATTTAAATCTTTTCTGAATTATTAAAAATACTTAAAAAATTTAAATTAATAAAAGTTATTACACAATATAGTATAAAACAAGCATTTAATTTATACTAGTATTATGTAATTTTATTTTTATGGAGGAAGTTTTAATAATGATTAGTATAAATTCTTTTATCTGGAGCATTCTTATATATTTTGGATTAGTTATAATTCCAATATTTCTTTATTTAAAGTTAAAAAATAAAGTAAATCCATTAGTTTATTTGAAAATTATAGGTAACTCTAAACAAGGAATAATAATTGCAATTATAATAAGTTCTATCTTTGTAATACTGCTTATAACAAAAAATGTAATTAATGGATTAAATTCAATTCATTTCGATTTAGGATTACTATGGATAAGTGGTCTATTAGTTGGATTTTTTGAGGAAATTCCATTTAGAGGATTTTTATTGCAGAAGTTATGGAAGTATATGAAATTTTGGAAAGCCAATTTGTTAACGACAGTAATATTTATATCGTTTCATATACCTACATGGATAAATTCTAATACACATGTTTTAAGCTCAGCTATTAATATTTCAATGGTAAGCCTTGCACTGGGATATTTATTTAAAGAATACAAATCTTTATGGATACCTATAATATGCCATTCTGTATTTAATTTGAGCATATGGATGGGGTTATCTACATAAGGGATGTTCAATTTTATGTATATATGTTTAGTTTATATTTGGAGGGGATCATTGTGGAATTATTAAAGTATGGTGATAAAGTTGCTATTGTTGCTTGCTCTAATGGATTAGATGAAAGTAACATAATAAAGATGAATGAGTTAGAAAAAACATTATATGATATTGGTCTTAAAAGTGAATTTAGTGATAAAATTTATAAAAAAGTTTCTGTTTTTAATGGAACAGATGAGGAAAGAGCAGAAGTATTGATGAAGTTTTTTGAGGACTCTAGTATAAAAGCTATTTTTGATGTGTCTGGTGGGGATTTAGCTAATGGAATTTTGGATTATTTGGATTTTGAAATTATAAGGAATAATAATAAACCTTTCTTTGGATATAGTGATTTATCTGTTATTATAAATTCATTATATTCAAAAACAGGAATGAAGACTTATCTTTATCAAATTAGAAATATTATAGAAGCAAATAAAACAAAACAACTTAAAGAATTTAAGAATACATTTATGGGCAGTGGAAGCGAATTATTAACTTTTAATTATGAGTGGGTACAAGGAAATTATATGGAGGGTATTGTTGTAGGTGGAAATGTTCGATGCTTTTTAAAACTTGCGGGTACAGATTATATGCCAGATTTTGAAGATAAAATTTTATTTCTAGAAAGTTTAGGTGGGGATGTACCTAAAATGGTGACCTATCTAAATCAATATAAGCAAATGGGTGTATTAAAAAAGATTAAAGGAATAATACTTGGAAGTTATACAGAAATGGAAAGAGAGAATTATTCTCCTAATATAATAGAAATAATAAAAAAAGTTATAAATGATACTAATATGCCAATTATAAAAACAGAAGAAATTGGACATGGAAAAGATTCCAAATGTATAATTATTGGTGAAAGAATAAAGTTATCACATTAATTTGTGGAAATATAATGAAATTTAACCTATACTTAGAGAGAAAAGAAAAGCATTTTAATTGGGGTAGAATATTGAAGGGATATATGAAATTAATTAAGCAAAGTCTGATAGGAAAGTAATAAAAACGGAATTTACTATTGATAGGAAGTGAAATATAAGATTTGATTACAGATAGAAATTCAATAATTAGAAAATTACTAACTCCTATGATAATTATTGTAATAATACAAACAATATTATTTGCAAGTGCAACTTTCTTAAGTGGAATAAGAGAAACTCTATCGAATGATTCACTGAATATATTAAATCAGAAGATTGAATTAAGACAGAGTTATCTTCAAAATGAAATGCTACAACATTGGAGTAATGTTAATGAATCCGAAAGTATAATTAATTCAACTATTTTAAAAAAGTTGAAAGGTAAGGGACTTACAGTAAAAGATTTGGAGAAGAATGAACAATTATCAACAGAATTATTAAGTGATGTTTCAAGCGATTTAATATTTATGTTAAGAAAAAATTATGTTACTGGGGCTTTTTTAATACTTGATAATGATTCACAAGATAAAAGTGGGTTATATTTTAGGGATTTAGATCCAAATATAAATCCCTATGATAATTCAGATTTATTTATGTCAAGAGGACCTGCATCTATTGCACGAAGTTTGGTAATTCCACTAGATATTTGGTGGAATAATAAATTTATGTTTGATGCAAATGATAAATCAGTTACAAAAGAATTTTTCTCAAAGCCGATTAATGCAGCTAAAGAAAATACTGATTTATTATATAAAGATTTAGGATATTGGAGCAGACCATTTTCCTTAAGTCAAAAAGAGATTAAAAATATTACATACTCTGTTCCGTTGATAGATGATAATAGGAATGTCTATGGTGTTCTTGGAATCTCTTTATCTTTAAACTATCTTGATTCGTTACTCGATTATAAAGAAATAGATCAAAACGGAAATGGAGTATATATATTAGGTATAGATGACAATAATAATATGGATTTCCAAAGTATAATTGGAAAAGGACCTAGGATTAGTAAAATAATTGGTGATAATACAAATGTGATATTAAAGGGTGAAGAAGTAAATGGTTCTATAAAAGAGTTTAAAACGTATGAATCTCAAAAATCAGCATATGCTTGTACTCGATATATTAATTTGTATAATACTACTACACCTTTTGCAAATGAAAAATGGGCACTTATTGGAATTGTTGAAAAAGATAAGCTATTATACAATTCAGATAGATTTACGAGATTAATATTAACAACGTTAATTTTTTCAGCCTTAATTGGAATATTAGTTGTAATTTTTGCAAGTAGGAAGGTAACTGAACCTATAATGAAATTGGCTAATGATGTTAGAAAAAGTAATCCAAGAGAGCAATTAGCCCTAGGGAAAATAAATATATCAGAGATAGATGAATTAACAACAGCAATTGCAAACTTAAGTGAGAATGTTATTGATTCAGCTTCTAAATTATCGCAAATTATAAAACTTTTTAATATGCCTATAGGCGCCTTTGAGTATAAAAAGGGTCAAGATGTAGTTTTATGTACGGACTCATTTTTTTATGTAATAGGAATTGATGAGCCTGCTAAATATAATACATATATGGAAGTGAAATGCTTTGATAAAATAATAGAAAATATAATTGTAAACAAAGAAAAGCATTTAGATGATATTTATAGAATTGATGGGAAAAATAAAAAAATTACATGGATAAAACTGAAAGTATTGGATGAGGAATCAAGAATTTTAGGCGTAGTTAGTGATGTTACGCAACAGATATTAGAAAAACAAAAAATTGAATATGAAAGAGATTATGATTTACTTACAGATTTATTAAATAGGCGTGGATTTTATAATTCGGTAAATGAAAAAGTAGAAGGGGCTGTTTTGAAAATCGGTGCATTTATAATGTGGGATTTAGATAATTTAAAATACATAAATGATACTTATGGGCACGATTATGGAGATGAATATATAAGACAAGCTGCTATAGAATTAAAAAAAATTGAAGAATATGGTGGCATTGTAGGAAGAAGATCGGGTGATGAATTTTATGCATTTTTACATGGTTACAATAATAAGGATGAAATTAGAGAAATAATAAAAAAAATCCATAGTAATATTGAAAAAGCAACACTTCAGCTTCCTAATAATAGAATCTTAAAAATAAGGATATCAACCGGAGTGGCATGGTATCCAGAAGATGCAGTAACTTTTGAAGGGCTTGCTAAGTATTCTGATTTTGCAATGTATAAGATTAAAAGAACTATAAAAGGTAATATAAGTGAATTTAATAAAGCTGAGTATGAACAAGATTCATTTTTATTAAGTAGTCAGGAAGAACTAAACAGGTTACTTGATGAAGAGCTTATAGCATATGCATTTCAACCAATAATAGATTCAAAAACAGGAAAAATTTTTGCGTATGAAGCACTTATGCGTTCTCAATTAGAATCTCTTAAAAATCCTTTAGATATAATAAAACTTGCAACAGCTGATTCAAGATTGTATGAGATAGAGAGAATTACATTTTTTAAAGCTCTAGAAAGTTTTGTGAATAATAAAGAAAAATTTAAAGATGCAAAACTTTTTATAAATTCTATACCAAATCAAGTATTATCTAATGAAGATTTAAAAAAATTTGAGCAGTTATATGGACAATATCTTGATAGAGTAGTAGTAGAACTACTTGAGAATGAACATTCTAATGAAGCGAATACTGCAAAAAAGAGAAAAGTAGTTGAAAAATGGAATTCAATGCTTGCTATAGATGATTTTGGTTCAGGTTATAATAATGAAGCGGTACTACTTGATATTACACCAGATTTTGTGAAAATTGATATGGGGATTGTAAGAGGAATTGATAAAGATTTAAATAGACAGCAAATTTCTAAAAATCTTATTTCATATGCTAAACAAAGAAAAATTAAAATTGTAGCAGAGGGTGTTGAAACTAAAGAAGAATTAGAAAAATTAATAGAGCTTGGAGTGGATTATTTACAAGGTTATTACCTTAGCAAACCTAATTTTATCCCACAAGAATTAAATTACAAGCTAGTCAAAGAGATTTTAGAGATAAATAATAGGTTTATAAATCTCTAAAATTAGGTATCTGAGTTAAATGTAATTATTTGATTGTTCCTTTTAAATATAAATGACATATTAGGCACAATCAAAATAATAAAACAAAAAGTATTAATTAATATAAAATTATATAATTAGGCATAAATTTTAGCTTTATTTGGGGGAAGATAATGTGTAAAGACGTGGGTGCTAAAGTTGTTAATGGGGAAATAATAGTGATAGATGGTTCAAATGAAGAACATATAACAATAAAAGCTCGTAAAAATGTTAATTTATTTATTAATGGTGATAAATGTGAAAATTACAGGGCATATGAAGTAACTTCAAGTGATAAAATAACTTGTACTTGTGAAAAAACACAATCCGAGAGGGAAGCAACTGTTACTATATCTGAAGATAAGATGAAAGCATATGTAACAGTACAGTATATACCAGAAATTGAGTATAAACTAAAGGATAAGGAAACATTTTTAAATTTAGCTATATCTACTGAAGTAATATCAGAAAAGGAACCAAAACATTTTACGGTTTTGGAAATAAAAGAAATATTAAGAACAAAGGGCGTAGTTTATGGAATTAATGATGATTACGTAAAATTGGTTTTAGAAGGATACACAATAGGAAGTGCAATTGCACAAGGCAAAATACCAGTTAAAGATATGCCAAGTGAAGTGAATTTATTCTTTACTCCAACAAAAATGATGTTTCCAGATATTGATTCTGATGAGAAAATTGATTATAAAAATTTATTTAGGATTTCTAATGTTAATGCAGGAGATAAAATTGCAGAAATAATTCCAGAAGTTATTGGTGAAGATGGCATTAATGTATTTGGACAAACTCTGAAGAGGGAACATATTAGAAAGATGCCAATTAATGCTACTAAGGGATGTAAAATTGAAGGCAACAATATTATATCTCTTATTGATGGAAAAGCACATATTGCTAATCGAAATGTTAGTGTTAATCCTATTTATACTCTAGAGTCTGTAAATATGAAGACTTGTAATATAAAATTTCATGGAGATATAGAGGTCTATGCTAGTGTTGATGATAACATGTATGTTAGTGCAGGAGGTTCATTGGATGTAAGTCAAAATGTCAATACTTCAAATGTAGTTACTGGTGGAGAAATAACTATTTTAGGAAATGCAATGAATTCAAAAATATTATCAGGACAAATTGATATAAGAAAGAAAGAGTATGTCGATGTTTTATCTCAATTTAAAAATACTGTATTAAAAATCATTGATTCTATAAATGCATTGAATATTAATAGTTTAAAGTTTGAAAATAAGGATTTTATAAGGACTTTAACTGAGAATAACTTTAGTGATTTTCAGAAAATAGCTTTAAATATAGTCTCGCTAAATATAAAAAATAAGATAAAATATAATAGATTATTGGAGTTTATTAAACATAAAGTACTTGGGTATAATATCTTGAATTTAGATTCCTTAAATGATTTATTAAATCTTATTAATATATTAGATAATGAGATAGACTATTATGACAAAAATATAATAGTTCCATTGGATATACGAATAGGATATTGTCAAGATTGTGATATAAAATCAACAGGAAATATTATAATAGGTGGTAAAGGTGAATACGTTTCGAAACTTAATGCGATGAAGGACATACTATTTACTAGATCTGATTCTGTTGCAAGAGGAGGAATATTATCAGCTGGAAAAAATATTAGTGCAGGAATAGTAGGAAGCCGAGCGCATGTTCCTACAACATTAATGGTACCTAACTATGGAAAAATAAGTGTTGCTAGAGCATTTAGAAATACAATATTTTGTTTTGGAAAGACAAAAATGGTTCTAGAGGAGACCTGTGAAAATATTAATCTTCATTATAATGAAGAAACTAGAAGAATTGAAATTGCTAAGTCATCAGTTTAGACAAAATTAAGCATGCAAATATTTTAGGATTTACAAATTGTGATCGTATTTGTTGTCAAATTATGAATAAATTTGTTTGCGTTACAATTATTCATGTGATATAATTACTAAATAGTTCATACAAAAGACTCGTATATTTCCGATATTATGGTTGGAAAGTTTCTACCTGCTATCCGTAAATTAGCAGACTACGAGGTAGTGTGTTAATGCTAAGTATTATTTTTAATATATTTATCGATAAATGCAACACCTCATTTTAATTTTGAGGTGTTTTTTATTTTGGTAAATTTTACTTAGTAGATATTTTATTTATATTAAATTTAATTATAAAAAAGAAAAGGGCGGAGATGAACATAATGGAAAGTCTACATAAACGTATATTAGAAGAAGGTAATGCTCTATCAGAAAGTGTATTAAAAGTTGACTCGTTTTTAAATCATCAAGTTGATCCAGAATTAATGTATGAAATGGGTACATATTTTAAAAATTATTTTGAGAATCATAAGATTACAAAGATATTTACAATTGAAAGTTCAGGTATTGCACCAACTGTAATGACAGCAATGCAAATGAAATTACCTATGGTTACGTTAAAAAAGCAAGGTTCAAAGATTTTAAATGGTGATGTTTATCAAACAACAGTACATTCATATACAAAAGGTTCGGATTATGAATTAACCTTATCTAAAAAATATATAAATAAAGATGATAATATTTTAGTAATAGATGATTTTTTGGCTAATGGAGAAGCTGCACTTGGAGCAGCACGTTTAATAGAAGAAGCTGGAGCAACTGTTGCCGGAATAGGTATTGTAATAGAAAAATCATTTCAAAAGGGCCCACAAATTCTAAAAGATAAAGGTTATGATGTTTATTCATTAGCACGAATAGCTAAATTATCAAAGGGAAATATAGAATTTATAAAATAATAAAGACATCCCTTACAAGATAAAAACAAACAAGCTATTAGAGAAGTTTAATTATTATCTATAGCTTGTTTGTTTTATTATTTTTATAATGGGAAGGTTTAAAATATAAACTAAAAATATGGTTTCCAATTTACATGATCTTTTTCTTCTCTAATAGAATAAGCAATATCTTTATAAATCTCTGTATCTGAAGACATTAATTTAACTTTAGAATTAAAGGAATCAGAAAAAGTATTAAGTGCTTCTGGTATTAATGATACTGATAAGTTAAAAGTTTCAAGTGGATTAGAATACCCATCAGCATTTCTAGTAGATGAAAGTATTTTATATGCATCATTACTAGCTTCATTTGCAAATTCATTTATCTTATTCTTTAAAACTTTATCATAGGTACTTGGATAGGTTACTTCTAAAGAAATTCTATAGCGAATATTTCTTGCTTTTATGCATGGACATGGAACTTCGCTTTTCAATAAATTATTATCAACACAATCTATTGTTTTATCTAAAAAGTCTTCCTTAATTTCAGGAATGTCTATAGATGCCAAAGTTTGAGTATAAACATCTCTTGCTCCATATAAGGAATAATCTTTTTTACTACTTAGTAAAGATACATCATCTTGCCTTAAGTTTTTACAGTTATCACAATCACCTACAAGAGCTGATCTATTATAGCATACGAAAGAATCAATTTTCCTTAAATCCACTCCGAAATAAACCCAACGTCTACCAAGCCATCTAAATCCAGATGCAGAAACTCTGTCAATATTTAATAAAAATGCCCAATAACTTCGACCATTCACTTCCCAAATATATGTGTATTTGTAAAGGCAAAATCTTATGGAATTTTGACTGACGGCTTTAGTTCCTGCACCATAGTTACCTTGATTAAAGCTTTGAACTCCGCCATCATTTTTATTAGGAATATAATTTGGAGGTGGAGATTTAGGCATTCCAGATTGAGTATTGCCTCCGATAGGAGAATTGAAGCCAGGCGGATTAAAGCCACCACCAGGATAATTAAACCCAGGTGGAAAATTACCTGTTGAGGGAATATTACCACTTTGGGGAGGTGGAAAAGGTGGTCTTTGTCTTTCGAAAGGTTCATAGGGAATAGATAGAGTTTCATAGTTCTGAAAATTCATATCATCTTCATAGGTATAATCGTATCTATTTAACATTTACATTTAACTCCTATTGATTAGTTATAAATTAATATATTCGGAAAAAGAAAAAATGTTATATTTTTATTAGTTTTACGTATGAAAATCAGTAGATATGCTAATTATACGGGTATTAAACTTGATTAATGGCTATAAAAATATTGAAACTTACAAATATTAGTGTTATAGTGATAGTATAAAATTTAACATATATATATATTAAAAAATGTATAAATTTAATATAATATGGTTTTAAATGAAAAACATTTGTGTAATTTAGTATTTAGATTGTAGGGTTAAAAGAGGGAGGTTGAAAGAAAATGGAAGAGAGCAAGAAAAAGATATTAGTAGTTGATGATACTGCAAGCATTAGAACATTTATAAGACTTCTTTTAGAAAAAGAGAATTATGAAGTATGTGAAGCTTGTGATGGTGAAGAAGGAATAAAGGTATATAAAGAATCAGGTGATATTGATTTGATAATTACTGATGTATATATGCCTAATAAAAGTGGTTTAGAACTTGTAGTTGAGTTAAAAGAGGTGTATGAAGATCTGAAAATAATTGTTCTTTCAGATGGGGGTAAGAATAATTTTTCGAATGAGCTAAGTGTTTGCGAAGCACTTGGAGCTACTTACTTTATAAAAAAAGATTTAATTATGCATGAATTGCTTAATCTTGTAGGTGAAGTATTTTCAGAATAAATTATAAGTTTATATTAGATAAAGATTTAAGAAGAATTATTACTAAGTGTTTATTTACATACGAATTGTTATAAATTAGTATATAAGCTAATCAAACTATAATTGAAATAAAAATTATTCAATTGATTTTAGGGGATTATATTATAATAATATAGTGGAGTATGTCTATTTTAATGTGCGAGTTTAAGTTACAAAATATTAAGATAGATTATTTAAAGGGGAATTTAAGGCTTAAGTGATTACTAAAGTTTATAAAATATAAGAAATAGATTTAGAAATGGGATGTGAAAGAAAATAGACGAGCATACTGACTTGTTATTTTTTTGAACATCCCTATGTTAAAAAGCATTCAATTTGAGTAAAATTGAGTGCTTTTTATCTAGTTAATAACAAAATAGCATCACTTTAATTACTACATAGTATATACTTCATATGTTTAGCAAATACTAAGGTACATGAAAGAAAATAACAAGCCTAAAGCACAATCTATTGTAAATAAAACTAGGAAGGAGAAAATAAAAACAGCTTCTTTGAATGCTGTTTTATAGTATATAGGAGATGTTTATACCTAAAAGAATTATATTTGAAAAAGGCTCAATAAAATATGAAATGACTGAGGAAATTCTTAATAAATTTAAAAATAAGACAAATATTGAAATTATAAATTTAAGTTCTAATAAATTCAAACAGCACATTCCAGGGAATGATTTATCCTCTCAATATAGAGAAGGAAAAAAGACGTTAGTTGTTGGAACAAAGAAGAGTTTAAAGTTCCAATCATGTAAACCCTCAGCTCATTACCAACTTCCATTAGTATCTGGCTGTATGGGGCAATGTGAGTATTGTTATTTAAATACAATGCTTGGCGACAAGCCTTTCGTAAAAGTTCATGCAAATGTTTACGATATTCTTAATCAAGCTCAGAAATATATAGATGAGAGGCTACCAGACATAACAATATTTGAAGGAGCTGCCACCTCTGATCCCATACCTGTAGAGCCTTACACGCATTCTTTAGAAAAAGCTATAACATTCTTTGGAAGTAACCATAATGCCAGATTTAGATTTGTAACAAAGTACAATGATGTAGATTTCTTGCTTAATTTAGAGCACAATGGACATACAGAAGTAAGATTTAGTATCAATACTTCTTCAGTTATAGATAAGTATGAGCATGTTACAGCTTCTTGTGACCAAAGAATAGAAGCAAGTATAAAGGTGGCTAAAGCAGGATACCCTATGGGATTTTTAATTGCACCTGTATTTATATATTCTAACTGGAAAGAAGAATATCATGATTTATTATTAGAGTTAAAAAGTAAACTTCCAAGCGATTTGAAATTTCCTATTACCTTTGAAGTTATATCGCACAGATATACAACAATAGCTAAAAATAGAATACTTGATGTATTTCCTAATAGTGAGTTGCCTATGAAGGAGGAAGAACGTAAGTTTAAATATGGACAATTTGGATATGGAAAGTATGTATACCCAAAAGAAAGCTTGGATGAAATAAAACAATTCTTTAAAAAAGAAATAGAAGAACTATTTAGCAATAAAGAAGTTAAATATATTATATGATAGGCTAAGGAGCAACAAAAGATCCTTAGCCTATTATTAGGGATAAGGGGGTTGAAATAAAATAACAAGGAGAAAAGTTCCTTAACTGTTTAGTTATGCCCATAAAATGGATTATTTATTTTAAAAGGAAATATTTGTTGCGAATAAAAAAATAAAAAATGTAGTTTTTATGTAAAAATAAAGTTATAATTATATTAAAAATAAGTGAAATTAAAGTAAAATAGTAAAAAAACTTACTTTAAGTATTGAGATGGGGAGAATTATAATGAATCTAATGAGAAATTTAAAAGTAAGAACTAAATTGATATCATCATATCTAATAATAGCACTCTTAATTTGCATTGTAGGTACAATTGGAGCATTATCATTAAAAACAGTAAATAGTAGAGCAGAAGAAATGTACACTATAAGTTTTCAGCATGTTAATGAACTTTTATCAATAAAAGCAAATTTGGCAGAAATAAAAAGTGATGTATTGACTCTGTCATATGAAAACGATAATTTGAAAGTGGCTTCAATAGAAAAAAATATTGCAGCTAAGGTAAAGGAAGATAACGATTATATAGATAATTATAAAAATTCACCAAGGACAGACGAGGAAATAAAAGTCTTTGAGGAGTTTAGCAATGACATGACTAAATATAGAGAAGCTAGAGATAAGATAGTAGCTGCAGCTAAAGCTGCTAATTTTGAGGAAGCAAAGAAACAATATATATTAATGGTTCCTGCACAATCAGCCATGATGGATAGTATTGATAAAGTTATAGTAATAAATGTGTATCAAGCAAAACAAGCAAATGCAAATATTTATTCTATATATACAACTTCAAATATGAATATTTATATATTAACAGGTGTAGGATTTATAGCTGCAATCTTAATTGGGCTATTGATGGCAAGGAATGTAGGAGAACCATTAAAAAAGATAAAGGAGTATGCAGAAAGATTAGCCATATATGATTTTTCAACTCCAATTGCTATTTCAAGAAAAGATGAATTTGGACAAACAGGTAATTCTTTAAATAAAGCGCAAGAAAATATAAATAGTTTAGTTAAAACAATTATGGAGAATTCAGAGGATATTAGTGCATCTAGCGAGGAGCTATCAGCAACAGCTCAAGAATTATCTTCAAAGGCTATTATAATAGATAAAGCTATAAATAATATTGCGAATAGTATGCAGGAATCTAGTGCGGTTTCAGAACAAATAAGTGCTTCAGTTCAAGAAGTAGATTCAAGCATTAATGAACTTTCAGAAAAAGCTATGGCAGGTAGCAATAGTGCTATTGAATCTAAAAAGAGAGCAGAAGATGTTAAATTTAACAGTAAGAAAGCCATAGAAGAAACAAGAAAATTATATGTTGAAAAAGAAAATAAAATGTTGCAAGTTATTCAAAATAGGAAGGTCGTAGAGAGAATTAAAATTATGGCGGATACCATAGGTGATATAGCAGGCCAAATAAATTTACTTGCATTAAATGCAGCTATAGAAGCAGCAAGAGCTGGAGAGCAAGGTAGAGGATTTGCTGTTGTTGCAGAAGAAGTAAAAGCTCTTGCAGAGCAGTCTTCAGATGCAGTAACAGATATTCAAGAGACTATTACGAAAGTTCAAGAAGCTTTTAATAATAGTATTGAAACTGGAAATGAAATATTAAATTTTATAGACTCTAATGTTCATGAACAATTTAATGCTTATGGAGAAACGGGTAATCAGTATTATAATGATTCGGATTTTGTAAGTAAAATGTCAGAGGATATTGCATCTATGTCAGAAGAAATTACAGCTACTGTAGGCCAAGTTAGTGAAGCTGTGCAAAATATGGCGGAAACAGCACAAAAATCTAATGAACAAGCTTATGAAATAAAAGAGAGTATGGATGAAACTACAAAAGCTATAGAACAAGTGTCAGAAACAGCACAAAGCCAAGCTGAGCTTGCTCAAAAACTTAATGAAATGATACAAAAATTTAAGATTTAATAATATAATCCACAGGTTGAGTACATTTAGGCATTTTAGACTTGTTATTTTCTTTCATATGCCTAATTAATAGATATATTATAAAATAGCCACTTTTAGCATCTAAGGAACTAAAAGTGGCTATTTTCTAGATTTCAATTTTCTTTCATATGCCTAAAACAATATAAATATGCTATACTATAACTATGAAAAAAATAGAATATTTTGGTATATAAAGTCTAATTAAGGTTTGCTGTTAAAAAACATATAAATGTTTAATGAAAATTAATTTATGACGAATAAACTTATCATAAAACTTTATCAAGGCGTAATTGAAAGTTTGGAATTGAAAGGATGGTATAAATGGTTGAAAATTTAGAATATGAGAAAATATTAAAAAAGTTACCTTTTGGATATACGTTACATAAAGTATTTGTGCATGAAGTGGAAGAGTTAAGTGAGGTTGTATTCGTAGACATAAATGATTTATTTCAAAAATTCACAAAGCTAGACAAAGAGAAAATTATTGGGAGAAAATTGGAGGATGTATTTCCTGAAATAAAGAACGATAATTTTGATTGGGTAGAATATTATAGCGATGTTGCAATAAATGATGCAGAATATGAGGTTGAACAATATATAGAAGAAGTGGAGAGATGGTATAAGATAAAACTGTATTCACCTGAAAAGTACTATGTTGTCAGCTGTTTCATAGATATAACAAATGAAATAAAGAGAAAAGAATTATTTGAAAGTACACTGTTATCTATAGCTGAAGGTATAATAGCAACAGACTTAGAAGGAAAAGTTATTATGATAAATAAAACAGCAGAAAGAATAACAGAATGGGAAAAAGATGATATATTAAATGAAAAAATATTTGATGTTTTTAAAGTTTGTGATAGTCTAGGGGAAAATAAAATTACAGAAAATATATTAAAGCTTATAAATAAAGGTACGAGCATAAATGAAACCGAAACTTTGATTCTCAAATCAAAATCTGAAATAGATATTCCAATAGTATATAATATTTCTCCAGTTAAGGATCTTAGAGGTGAAATATATGGTATGGTGGTTAGCTTTAGAGATATAACTGAAAGAATTATTAAAGAGAAAGAATTAGACTATATAACTTATCATGATGGATTAACAGGAGCTTATAATAGAAACTTTTTTAATGAAGAAATTAAAAAGATTGATATAGAAGAAAATCTACCAATATCTGTAATTATGGGGGACGTAAATGGATTAAAACTAACCAATGATGCATTTGGGCATTTAATCGGAGATAAATTGCTTGTATCAGCTGCTAATATAATGAAAAAAGTATGTAGAGAGAATGATATTGTTGTAAGATGGGGTGGAGATGAATTTATAATTTTACTTCCTAAAACTAAAGAAAAAGATGTAGCGCAAATAAGTAAAAGAATAAGAGAAGAGTGCATAAAAGAAAATGTGGAAGTTCTAAATGTATCAATTTCTTTAGGTTATGATACTAAAAATACTAAAGAATTTGATATCATGAAATCAATTACAAATGCAGAAGAAATGATGTATAAAATAAAAATGTTAGAAAGTAAAAAAGTGAAAAACAAAACATTAAAAATGATTATTAAAACATTATATGAAAAAAGTAAAGTCGATGATTCTCATTCTAAAAGTGTTGGTGAAATTTGCAAACTAATGGGAGAAAGTATGAATATGCCTAAAGAAAAAATTTCGGAACTAGAAGTTTTAGGAAGTATTCATGATGTTGGGAAGATTGGAATAAGTGAGAGTATTTTGAATAATTCAGGGAAACTTGATGATGAAGAATGGGATGAAGTGAAAAAACATCCAAGGATAGGATATATAATTGCGTCATCATCCAGTGAGTTAGCATTTTTAGGAGAGAGTGTCCTTGCTCATCATGAATGGTATGATGGTTCAGGATATCCTAAAGGTCTTAAAGGTGAAGCAATTCCTTTAATGGCAAGAATTTTATGTATTGTAGATGCATATGAGGCTATGACAAGTTATAGACCATATAGGCAAACTCGTACAAAAAATGAAGCAATTGAAGAACTTAAAAAATACTCAGGAATCCAATTTGATCCTAAATTAGTAGATGTATTTATTGACGAAGTTGTAACTAAGGTAGATTTAGTTAAGATAGTAAAATAGCAAATATGATTTATATTTCAAGTCGTTCTAACAGTAAAACATGATGTCTGGGAATTATATCAAATACAGTAAATAAAAAATTTTTATTACAGTATTTACATTTGAATAAAAAAGGACTAATATTACTAAATAGTATAGGATTTTAAAATATAAAATCTCATATTAACACAATAAATTTGGAGGTAATATTATGGATTCCGCAACAATATCAATATTAATTTTCATAGCTATAGGAATTGTCGCATTAGGTCTGTTACTTTATGGAATAGGATTCACAAGTGTTGGAACAGATGAGGTAGGTATAGTCGAAAAATGGTGGAGTTTAAAAGGCTCTGTACCATCTGATGGTCTTATAGCATTAAAAGGTGAAGCAGGTTATCAACCAGAAGTACTTAGAGCTGGAGTACATTTTAAGACGCCTTTTAAATATAAAGTGAAAAAAATAAGATTAGTAACTATACCACAAGGTCAAATAGGTTATGTATTTGCAAGATCAGGGGAAAGCCTTTTTGATGGACAAACTCTTGGAAGAGTTGTAAGTGATAGCAAGTCTTTTCAAGATGTAGCTGCATTTTTAAATAATGGTGGACAAAAAGGTCCTCAAAGACAAATTCTTCGTGAAGGTACTTATGCTTTTAATTTAGCTCAATTTATTATAATTACAAAAGATAAAGTACATTCAATATTTACATCTAAAGATGAGTCTGCACAGATTGAAACAATGAGAAGTGATTTACTTAAAGTAAGTGGTTTTAATCCTGTAATTGTAGCAAGCTCAAAAACTATTGAACAAGATGAATCTGGTAACACACTAATAAGTAAAGACACAATTGGAATTGTTACTATTAATGAAGGGCCAACTCCAGATAATGGTGCTATTATTGCTCCTATAGTTGGTGATGGTATAACTAGTGAGTTTTATCATAATAACTTCCAAGAACCAGAAAAATTCTTGGCTGCTAATGGTAGAAAAGGTAAACAAATGCAAGTATTAACTGACGGAATTTATTTTATTAATAGGTTGTTCGCAAATGTTGATATAGTACCAAAAAGTATAATAGATATTGGATATGTTGGTGTAGTTGTAAGTTATTTTGGAGATAAAGGAGAAGATGTATCTGGGTCAAACTACTCACATGGAGAACTTGTTGCCCAAGGTAAAAAGGGTATTTGGAAAGATTCCATGATGCCAGGGAAATATCCATTCAATACCTATGCAGGAAAAGTTGTTCCAGTTCCTACTACTAATGTTATATTAAAATGGATTAGTGGTCAGTCAGGGGATCACAAGTTAGATGATAACTTAAAAGAAATAAGCCTTATAACTAAGGATGCATTTGAACCAAATTTACCTCTTACTGTGGTATTTAATATTGATTACAGAAAAGCCTCTTCAGTAATACAAAGATTTGGTGATATTAAAATGCTTATTGAACAATCACTTGATCCTATGATAGCAGGTTATTTCAAAAATATTGGTCAAACTAAGACATTAATTGAATTAGTTCAAGATAGAAGCTCTATTCAAGACCAAGCTTCAGCTGAAATGAAAGAGAAATTTAAGTTGTATGACTTAGAATTACAAGAAGTACTTATAGGTACTCCTGCAGCTTCTGCAGCAGATAAGAGAATTGAACTTATACTAGCACAACTTCGAGATAGGCAGGTTGCTTTAGAAGAAATAAAAACTAATGAAGCTAAACAAAAATCAGCTGAGAAACAAAGGGAACTAAATGAGGCAATTGCAAAAAGTGCTGCTCAAACAGCTCTTACACAATCAAGTATTGATATCGAAGTTGCCGATAACAAGGGTAAATCAGAATTAAGACTCGCTGAACAGTTAGCGCTTAAAACCCAAAAACTTGCTGAAGCTGACAAATATAAAAGAACACAAGAAGCAGATGCTTCAAGATATACAAAAGAAGCTGAAGCTGCTGCTAATGCAAAAGCTACTGAATTAAATGCAGGAGCTAATGCTAAACAAGTAGAACTACAAGCTAGCGCAGAAGCCTTCAAGCTTGAAAAAGTCGGAATTGCACAGGCATTAAATATTAAAGCTGTTGCAGAGGCTACCGCAGAACAAGAAACAAAGGTTGGTGTCGCAAAAGGTATTGCAGCTAAGGCTTTAGTTGATGCTTACGGTGGACCAGAATTACAAGTACAACAAAGTGTTATGACAGCCTTTGCAGAGGCTCTAAAGATAAGTAAATCTCCTCTTGTTCCACAAACAGTAATTATGGGTGGCACTGATGGAAAGACACCTAATGCAATGGAAGGCATTATGAGTATGGTTCTAGCTAATATGGCTAGTTCTAAGGGATCAGTAATAACTAAGCAAGAAGAGAGTATAAGTATTAAGGAACTAGAAGGAAAATCAGATAAAAAATAATAAGAAATATTATATATAGAGACAAAAAAGATATGTAATTTCTACAATTACATATCTTTTTTGTTGCACAGTATAATTGATAGTTAGGTATAGTACACAAAATATAAACAATAGAAAAGAGCAGCGAATTTTTCATCTCATCTTTGCCTTGTTATTTATTTTAATATGCATTATATACGGATTTACTAATAGAATCGTAACAGATAGATTTTATGTAACATACATATCAACTGTGACTTTCTGGAAATAATGGGATTATAGTATATTGCTTGGAAGCCATGGTTCTAATATCTCATAAGGTATTTTTATGTCTGGGACACTCTCACCAATTTTAACATTAGGTTTAAGTTTTCCGTGATAGTCACTTCCACCTGATGCATAAAGCTTGTGTTCATTGCAATAATTAAGTAGATGTTTTGTCTTATCAATTGTATGAAGTGAATGGTAACATTCTATTCCGTCAAGTGAATTTAAAGATACCATTGAATTCAGAAATTCTTCATGATCATCTACAAAATATCCGTAAAGATGAGCAAGGAATGCTTTTCCACCAGCTTTTTTTATAAGAGTAACAATTTCCTGTATTGTAGGATAATTTTTCATTTGGTTAAGGAAAAAAGGACTAGTTTCATTATTTACGCAAGTTCTATAAAATGCATTAAGGCTTTCCCATATTTCTTTAGGGAAGTGTTTTTCATTTTCAGGATATTTCCTAAAATCAGCATGGAGCATTTGCGTTGCGAAATATTTACCAGTAATTGATAGATTATCACTATATTTAATATTAAGGTTTCTGCATACCTCAAGCAATTTTTTTAGATATGTATTTTCTCTTTCAAGGAATTTTTCATCTGAAACGATTCCTGTTGAACTAATTACATCAAGGTCTATACCATATGCTAATATTTCAATAGGTTTTCCGTTGTGGACAACAGAAAACTCGCAACCAGGAATAATATTTCCATCAAAATAGTTATTTATTTTAAGATCTCTGAATTTTTTATAAGCGCCAATAGAATCATGATCTGTAACAGATATATATTTCAAACCTGATTGTTGTGCTTTAATAAGAATATCTTCTGGTTCATCTGAACCATCTGATGAAGTTGTATGAATATGTAAATCTATCATTTAATGCATCTCCTTGTTTTTATTTATAAAATTTATTTTAAATCACTTTATAGGTAATTTTCCAGTTCACTATATCTTTTATTTCTACTATTGTCTCTTGTCATAGGCATAGTTCTCCTTTTATTCGAGAATATCATACATTATTCTCTACGACAACTATCTCAATATAGGTTTATTAAGCACAATCAAAAAAATAACAAGTCCATCTGCTAGAAAAGTTTGTATATGCAGCATAGCTACTTTTTTCTAAGGTGCCCATTTTCCATCATAGATGAAGCTCGATTCGCTATTATATAGTAATTTATCTTCTTTTTAAAATTATGTTTAAAAAAGAAATATTTACACAAGTGATTACGTTTACAATATTTATTGTCAAGTTAAATGCTTAAAACATTATAAATTGTGCGTGAATGCAAATTATATAAAAAGAATAAGCTTATGCGATTTATAAATGGTAATATATGATATTTAAAGGAAAAGTAGGAAAATTAGTGAGATAATATAGCTAGGCTCAATCTTATAGAAGCAATAATTAAATTTTAACATCTTGAGATTGATGTATAGAAAAGAAATTATACTCGAATTTTGGGAGGTGAATATAGGGGGAACTATGAGGTTTTAAATTTCATCTATTTTATTAAAAAAACTAGAAAGGATGGGTTATTATGAAAAAAATGAAATTATTAACTATCATGGCAGCAGTAGGAGTTTCAGCAAGCTTATACATTATTCCTGTGTTTGCAACTGAGTCAAACAGTAGTGTAAATTTAGGGGCAGCAAAGGTAGAGGCTAAAACAACTACTATGGCAGCAGTTACATTAGGTTCTGCTCAAGCTGATGTAAATTTAGAATTAGCAAACGTGCAAACAAGTGCATCTACAAATACAGTGGGTGCGACATTTAAAGTTACGAATACAGGAAGTACAGTAATTAATTTATCAGATGTAAAGGTAAGATATTATTTTACAAAAGATACTGATACTGAACAAGAGTTCCATTGCTATAATGCAAATATATCTAATCCATATAGAGCTCTTGCATCAAGTGTTATGGGGAAATTTGTTAAAATGGATACTGCTGTGGAGGGAGCTGACACTTATCTTGAAATAAGCTTTAGTAGTAGCGCCGGAACACTAGCAGCAGGAGAAACAGCAAATATTCAATCAGCTTTTAATAAAAAAGATTGGACAAACTATAATCAAGGAAATGATTATTCATACAATCAAGCAAAAAATGTAACCGTTTATGTAAACGGTGTAAGTACATGGGGAACTGCACCAGGACAAGATAAATTTGTTAGCGCTAAAATAGATCCAGCAACAGCAACAGTTGATTTAGCAAAGGTATCAGACTTAACAATTAATATGACACTAAATGATGCTACATTCAAAGGCATTACTGGTTTAACACAAGGTACAGATTATACAGTTAATGGAACTGCAGTAACAATAAGTAAAGTATATCTTTCAACTTTACCAGTTGGAAATACAAGTTTAACATTCGACTTTAGTGCTGGAAATGATCCAACATTAACTGTTAATGTTAAAAAGTCTGATATAGTAATTAAAGATTCAGTGATAGACACAATTAATGCTAATTTTGATTCAGCAACACCAGCGGATGTTGTAGTTGGAGTAACATTAAATGGTAATAATTTATCTGCTATAAAAAATGGAAATGCAGTTTTAGTGGCAGGTAAAGACTATACAACAGATGGAACAAAAATAATAATAAGTAAAGATTATCTTTCAACTTTACCAATAGGAAGTACAAGCTTGACATTCGACTTTAGTGATGGAGCAGATCCAACATTGACTGTTAATGTTGCAGCACCTAAAGGTATGAGCGTAAGTATAGGTCAAATAAATGCTAAACCTGGAGATACTGTAACTCTTCCAGTTAAATTAACAGGTGAATTACCAATAGGAATAGGAAGCTTTTCATATAGAATAAAATATGATCCAAGTATACTTGAAGTATCAGGAGTAGAAGCAGGTAAAGCAATTACTAGTCCAGATTTAAATTTCATATCAAGTATATTAGCTGATAAGGGTATAGTTTATGTACAATTTGTTGATTATAATGTGACTGATGCAGACCTTATAAAGACTGCTGGTGAATTATCAAATATTAAATTTAAAGTAAAAGATACTGCAGCAAAGGGTACTGTAGCTATTGGATTTAATAATACTTCTGATGCATTCACTGACATTAATAGTAACGAATTAAATGTTAAATTTACTGGTGGAAGTATAAATATTCAATAATCACTTGAATAAAAGTGTTATTTAAGTTTTATTCATAAGTTCAGTAAATTGGTTTATTTTGAGCACCTTTCATATTTGTTTTCTATGAAAGGTTCTAACAAAATAAAAAAGTATTGACTAATCTATATTGTATTAGAAGGTTAGTCAATACCAATATAAAAAATTATATTAGGGGGAAGTTTTTATGATAAGGGCAAAGTTAAAAATAATAGTTGCATCTATTTTGTGTTCAACAATATGTTTCACATCAGTATTTAGTAGTGCAGCCATGGCAGCTACAACTGCAGCTACATCTACTACAGCAGCTACAACTCCGGATAAGGCATATCAAGATCGTTTTATGATTATGTGGAATAAAATCCATGATTCAAATAATGGATATTTTAAAGATTTTACTAAAGATGGAAAAACATTAAAGGTACCATATCATTCAGCTGAAACAATGATGTGTGAAGCTCCAGACCAAGGTCATGAAACAAGTAGTGAAGCTTATAGTTACTATATGTGGCTTGAAGCTATGTATGGAAAATTTACAGGTGATTGGTCGCAATTTGAAGGATCATGGGATTCAGCAGAAAAATTTATTATTCCATCTTCAGCTGACCAACCAGGAATGAGTTCATACAATGCTAGTAAGCCAGCAACACTTGCAAATGAATATCCATCTGCTAAGCAATATCCAAGTAAAATGCAAACTGGTGCACAAGTTGGATCAGATCCAATTAGTAATGAATTAAAAAATGCATATGGGACAAGTGATATGTATGGAATGCATTGGCTTCTAGACGTAGATAACTGGTATGGATTTGGTAATCATGGAAATGGAAGTGATACTTCTGCGCCATCTTACATTAACACATTCCAAAGAGGATCTGATGAATCGGTTTGGGAAACAATACCTCAACCATGTTGGGATTTATTCAAATATGGTGGTAAAAATGGATATTTAGATTTATTTACTGACGATAATTCTTATTCAAAACAATGGAAATATACAGATGCACCAGATGCAGATGCTCGTGCAATTCAAGCAACTTATTGGGCTGATAAATGGGCAAATGAACAAGGTAAAAATGTTGATACTGATGTAACTAAAGCATCAAAAATGGGTGATTATTTGAGATATTCAATGTTTGATAAATACTTTAGAAATATTGGAACAGCAACAAGTTCTCCACAAAATACAAGTGAGCATTACTTAATGTCATGGTACTATGCTTGGGGTGGAAGTGCTAATTCTGACTGGTCTTGGAAGATTGGTAGCAGTCATAATCATTTTGGATACCAAAATCCAATGACTGCATGGATTATGTCAAATACATCGGATTTTAAACCAAAATCAACAAATGGTCAATCAGATTGGGCTAAGAGTTTAGATCGTCAATTAGAATTATATCAATGGCTACAATCTTCAGAAGGAGCTATTGCTGGAGGTGCAACTAACTCTTACACTACTGAAAACGGAAGTTACCAATCATATCCAGCAGGAACATCAACATTCTATGGAATGGCTTATGATCCAGCACCAGTATATGCAGATCCACCAAGTAATCAATGGTTTGGTATGCAAGGTTGGTCAATGCAACGTGTAGCTGAATTATACTATGAAACAGGAAACAAAAGAGCAGGAGATATACTTGATAAATGGGCAAAATGGATAAAATCCTCAGTTAAACTTACCGCGGATGGATCTTATCAAATACCAGGTGATTTAGGATGGTTAGGACAACCGGATAAATGGACAGGAACTGCTACAGCAAATTCAAATCTTCATGTAAAGGTAAAGAATTGGACAACAGATATTGGTTCATCATCATCACTAGCTAATACATTAATGTATTATGCTGCAGGACAAAATAAGTATAATAAAGCAGCATTTGATGGATCTTATAATGGTTTAGCTAAAGAAATTCTAGATCGTATGTGGAATAAGTATCAAGATGATAAGGGAGTGTGCGTTCCAGAAGAAAAAGACTTTAGCAGATTATTTAATCAAGAAATATATGTTCCAAATGGATTCACTGGAACAATGCCTAACGGGGATGCAATTAAACCAGGTATTAAATTTGTAGATATTCGTTCTAAATATAAACAAGATCCAGATTATGCAAGAGTAAAAGCAGCTGAAGATTCAGGTAAACATCCAACAATGGAATATCACCGTTTTTGGCAAGAATCAGAAGCAGCTATAGCAATAGGTACTTACTCAATTTTAGCGCCAGAATTACCAGCTATTGGCGGACTTAAAGGTGATACAAATGGTGACGGGAAAGTTGATACTCTAGATTATACTGCATTACAAAATTATATAGTAGATCCAAGTAAAATAGTAAATGTTGGAAATTCGGACATGAATGGTGATGGTAAAATAAATTCAGCAGATCTTTTGGCATTAAGGAAAATTACAATGAGTTAATAAATTAAAATAATAAAAATTATAGGGGGGGAACGTAATGATAAGAAAAAAAGTAGCATGTTTAATGATTGCAGGTGGATTATTAATATCTTTATTCACACCAACTACTCTGGCTAATGCAGCTACAACAAGCACTGCGAAAGTTAGCGTTGGTGATTTAATAAGAAACAATACTTTTGATAATGGAGTAGGTTTACCTTGGAATCAAGTTGAAACTTACCCAGCGGATGGTAGCTTTGATATTGATGGTGGTACGTATAATATAAAAATTGTAACACCTGATGAAAAAAAAGATAAAGATACAAGATGGGCTGTTCAATTTCGTCATAGAGGGCTAACGCTTGAACAAGGACATACTTATACGGTGTCATTTACAGTAAAAGCTACAGCAGATTGTAAAGTATATCCTAAAATAGGTCAACAAGGAAAAGAATATAAAGAATACTGGAATTACAATCATAAAAGTTGGCAACCATTAAGCTTAAAAGCTAATGTACCTACAACTGTTACTGAAAGTTTTACAATGACTGACCCTACAGAAAAAGCATGCGAATTTGCATTTCATCTTGTAGGAGACTGTTTAGCATCTAATCTTCCATATACTGTTTCTTTTGATGATATACATGTTAAAGATCCTCAATTTTTAGGATATGATCCAGATGAAAAAGAACCAGCAAATGCTATACGTGTTAATCAAGTGGGATACTTTACAAATCTTGAAAAGAAGGCCACTGTAGTTTCTAGTTCAACTACACCTATAGCATGGAGGCTATTAAATAGTAGTAATGCTGTTGTAAAGTCTGGAGCAACAACTGTATTTGGAAAAGATTCAGCATCAGGTGATAAAGTTCATACCATTGATTTCTCGGATTACAAAACAGAAGGAACTGGATATAAATTAGAGGTGGATTCTGCAGATGTTTCTCCTAAGAATAGTATGGAATTTAAAATTGGTACAGATTTATACACAAAAATGAAATCTGATGCTATAAAATATTTCTATCACAATAGAAGTGGTATTGATATAGAAATGCCTTATGCAGGAGCTAATGATTTAACTAGAAAAGCTGGGCATCCAAATGACGAGTGTACCATTGTTCCTAATACTGATCCTAAAATTTTTCCGAATATTGAGCCTAATGACAAATATGACGAAAGTGGTACTGTAAATGTAACAGGTGGATGGTATGATGCAGGAGATCATGGTAAATATGTAGTTAATGGTGGAATATCTACTTGGACTATGATGAATCAATATGAACGTGTATTGTATAATCAAAAAGATGCGATTTCAAAAGCTCCTTTTGCTGATAATACAATGAATATTCCTGAAAGTGGAAATTCAGTTCCTGATATTTTAGATGAAGCTGGTTATAATTTAAAAACATTATTAAAATTCCAAATAAAGAGTGGTGATATGGCAGGAATGGTTCATCATAAAGCACATGATGAACGTTGGACAGCACTAGGAATCGCTCCAGCTGATGATAAGATGAAGCGTTTTATACAACCACCAAGTACAGCAGCTACATTAAATCTTGCAGCTATTGCAGCACAAGGTTCTCGTCTTTATAAAAATTATGATAGTACTTTTGCAAATGACTGTTTAAAGGCAGCTGAAACAGCGTGGGATGCAGCAGTAGCTCATCCAAAAGTTTATGCACCAATGACAGGAAGTACTGGAGGTGGAGCTTACGGAGACGATAAGGTTACTGACGAATTCTATTGGGCAGCATGCGAACTTTATGCTACAACTGGAAAAAGTAAATATTTAGATTATATTAAGAGTTCTGAATATTACTTAAAAATGCCTACAACATTAAATGGTGGAGAAGATCATGGATTATCAGGTGCTTTTGACTGGGGTAATGTAGAAGGCTTAGGAACAATAACTTTATCACTTGTTCCAACTAAGTTAGATGCAACAGATGTGCAAACTGCAAGAGCTAATATTACAGCAGCAGCAGATAAGTTTGTAGCAAATGAAAATGCTGAAGGATATGGTACACCAATGACACAAGGGCCTATGGTATCTTCATATAATGGTAAAGCAACTGAGCTAAATGGATATCCTTGGGGTTCAAACTCTTCGGTTGCTAATGAAGCTATTGTAATGTCGTATGCTAATGACTTTAATAAAGATAAAACTACTAAATATATAGATGGTACAGCAAGAGCTATGGACTATTTATTAGGAAATAATGCTAATGTACAATCTTATGTTACAGGATACGGTAGTAACCCACTTGAAAATCCACATCACCGTTTCTGGTCATATCAAGCAGATAGCACATTTCCTAAAGCACCAGCAGGATGTATGTCAGGTGGACCAAACTCTGGATTAGAAGATCCATGGGTTCAAGGGTCTGGTTGGAAACAAGGTTCAAGACCAGCAGCTAAATGCTTTATGGATAATATAGAATCATGGTCTACAAATGAAGTTACAATTAACTGGAATGCACCATTTGCTTGGATTACTTCTTATATGGATGATAATGGTAAGCAAAGCGGACCAAGTGGTACAATTGGTGATATAAACAGCGACGGCAAGGTTGATATTTTTGATTATACAGCGTTGCAAAAGTTAATAATGTCAGGAGAAGATGTCAGTAAGACAAATGCAGATTTTAATAGTGATGGTAAAGTAAATACAGCAGATCTTTTGATGTTAAGAAAGAAAATTATAAGTGAATAAAGGCATTTTGAGGAAGATATTTTAGTGCTCTCAAAATTTAGTATAATTTAGGGCCATAGATGGTAGATATGCTTTGATTAATAAATATTCAATATTACTAAGTTAAAGTGTTGGCACACATACTAAAAATACAACTTAGGTTACTATGGGCTTGATTCATTTTGAGAATGTTAAGATGTAAAAATTTTTGTAGAAGCGTGATTAATTATAACGTAATTGTAAATGCTTCGTAGATAAAAATATGCCTTTGATGCATAATTTAAAAATGTGTCAAAGGTATTTTTTATGGTAGATTTTTTGGCTAAGTAATTTTAAATAAAGGAGTAGATGAAAATGAAAAAGACAAAAAAAGGATTAGCGATTTTAATAGCTTGTGCATTAACAATTTCATTTTTACCAATGGAAAGTGGACACGCTGAAATAACTAAAACAAATTCTATTAACGTAAGTATTAATACAAATGCAGAAAATGCTAAAATTAGCCCGTATATTTATGGGTCTAATTATGACTTATCATCACCGACAAAACCAATTACAGAAGGATCTACTGCTACTAGACTTGGTGGAAATAGAACAACTGGCTATAATTGGGAGAATAATGCTTCTAATGCTGGAAGTGATTGGAAACATAGTAGTGATAATTATTTAGTTATGAATGACCCTGTTAATCTTCAAAATGTACCAGGAAAGGCATATACAGATTTTCAGGATAAAGTAACAAGTCTTGGATCGAAATATTCACTTGTTACACTACAAATGGCAGGATATGTTGCTAAAGATAAGAATGGAACTGTTAGTGAAGCAGAAGCAGCACCTTCAGCAAGATGGGATGCAGTTAAAGCAACCAAAGGAAGCGCATTATCTTTAACACCTGATTTGACAGATAATTATGTTTATATGGATGAGTTTATGAATTCATTAATAACTAAATATGGTAAGGCCAATACTGGCACTGGAATCAAAGGATATTCTCTTGATAACGAACCAGGACTTTGGAGTAATACTCATCCTAGAATTCATAAAGATCAAGTAACATGTTCAGAACTTATATCAAGAAGTACAGAATATGCAAAAATGGTAAAGAATGTGGATTCAAGTGCGGAAGTATTTGGACCTGCTCTATTTGGAATGAGTGCATATCAAAATCTAGCAAGTGCACTAGATTGGAACACTGAAAAAGGAAATTACAAATGGTTTATAGATTATTATTTAGATAAAATGAAAGCTGAATCAAATGCTGCAGGAAAAAGATTAATAGATGTATTTGATGTACATTATTATTCTGAAGCTACAGGTGGAGGTATTAGAGTGACTGAACCTAATGTTACAAATGTTGATTGTAATAAAGCTCGTATACAATCACCAAGAACTTTATGGGATTCAACATATAAGGAAAATAGTTGGATTGGAACATGGTGCGGAAGTTATACTCCTGTACTTTCTAAGATTCAAAGTTCAATAAATACTTATTATCCAGGAACTAAACTTGGAATAACAGAGTATAACTTTGGTGGAAATGACCATATTTCAGGCGGAATTGCAGAAGCAGATGCTCTAGGAATATTTAGTAAAAACAATGTATATTATGCATCAGTATGGCCATTTAGTGGAACAAGTGAATATTTACAAGCAGCATTTAATTTATACAGAAATTATGATGGTGCAAAATCAACTTATGGAGATACAAAGGTTAAAGCAGAAACTTCAGATGTTGAAAACTCATCTGTTTATACATCATTAGATAGTAAAGATAGTTCTAAATTACATGTGATTTTAATTAATAAGAATTATGATACTCCTATGAAAGTAAACTTTAATATAGGTGGAAATAAAGTTTATGGATCAGGAAAAGTCTGGGCATTTGATGAAAATAGCTCAAGTATTACAGCAAGAGATTCGATTACTTCTATTGCAAACAATCAATTTGAATATACAGTTCCTAAGTTGACTGCATGCCATATAGTATTAGATGTTAGCAATAAATCTACAGAGACTGTGCTAGGTGATGTGAATGGTGATAGTGAAATTGATATATTAGATTATAGAGCATTGCAAAAATATATAATTGATGAATCAAATGGAATAAATGCACAAAATGCAGATATGAATGGAGATGCAAAAATTAATACAGCAGATTTATTAGCATTAAGAAAAATAATTATAAAATAGTATTTTGAACACATTCTAGAAACATATAAGATTGTATCAAGCGTGTTTTTGTTATTCTTTATGAGTTAACAATTTCTTGAAAGGCTAATTCTTAGGCCGGAAATAAGAAATATAAAATATATAATATTTTAGGTATGAAAATTGAGTGCGAATGATTATAGACTTGTATATATTTAACGTGAATAGAAGGAGGATGAGTAATGAAAATTAAAGGGAAATGTGCATCGATGATTATGGCAATGTTAATTACGTTAATGATACCAAAGATGGTATTTGCTGCAGAGAGTGACAGAAATGATGACTTTCTTCATACAGATGGAAGTAAAATTTATGATTTATATGGTAATGAAGTTAGATTAACTGGTATTGCTTGGTTTGGAAATGAAACTCCAAATAACTCCTACCATGGATTATGGGCAAATACATTAGATGGTATTTTGGATAAAGTCGCTAATAACGGCTTCAATATACTAAGGGTACCTTTATCAGTGCAGTTAGTCAACGAATGGAGGAATGGGAGAAATCCAATGCCAGATTCAATGAACGATTATGTTAATCCGGATTTAAAAAATAAAAGCGCTTTAGAGATACTCGATAAATCTATAGCTATTTGTAAGAAAAAGGGTATAAAAGTAATGTTTGATATGCATAGAGTTACAAATGTAAGTCAATCCCAAACATGGTATACTGACAAATACAGTGTTGAGGATTATGAAGAAAGTTGGAAATGGTTAACTAATCATTATAAGAATGATGATACTGTAATTGCTATGGATATTTTTAATGAACCAAATGGAAAAGCGTATAGACAAGAACAATGTGCTAAATGGGATGATTCGAAAGATATAGATAACTGGAAATATGAAGCAGAAAAAGTAAGTAAAGAAATTTTAGATATTAATCCTAATCTTTTAATTATGGTAGAGGGCGTTGAAACATATCCTAAGGAAAGGTATGATTATAATACTAAAGATGCAAGCAATTATTATGGTACTTGGTGGGGAGGTAATCTTAGAGGGGTTCAAGATCACCCAATAAATATTGAAAATCATCCAAATCAAGTAGTGTATTCACCACATGATTATGGTCCAGGAGTATCATCACAATCATGGTTCGAAAGTGGATTTACCAAAGAGAGTTTGCTTGCAAAAGCATGGGAACCAAATTGGCTTTATATTCAAGAAAAAAATATAGCTCCATTATTAATAGGAGAGTGGGGTGGAAAAATGGATGGTGCAGACAACCAAAAATGGATGCAGGCATTGGCAGACACTATTAAGGAAAAGAATATTAATCATACATTCTGGTGTTTAAATCCGAATTCAGGTGATACTGGTGGGATTTTAGAAAATGATTTTTCAACTGTGGATACGGCTAAAATGGCTCTTGTCAAGCCAACTTTATGGCAAAATAAAAGTGGACAAGGTATAGGTTTGGATCATAAGGTAAACTTAGGTAGTAAGGGTACACATGTAGTAGCTACATCACAGGAAGAGCCCGTGATAATCAAGGGAGATGTAAATAATAATGGCGAAGTAGATATTTTAGATTATATATTACTTCAAAAATATATATTAGATTCATCAATTGAAATAAATATTAATAATTCATACATTACTGATGATAAAAAAATTAATTCGGCGGATCTTTTAGGTTTGAGAAAGATATTGTTAGAATAAAGGAAGGTTGCTTTTGTGAAATATGGATTTCGGTTGAGAAGAAAACATATGTATTAATGAAATTTAAGGATATATAATAAAATTATTAAATAATTGGTATAAATGTGTTAAAATAAGATAAAAAACTATGATAGGAAGTAAATTAAATGAAAAAAATTAAATTAACAAAATTAATAGCTAGTTCATTAATAGTAACTTCAGTATTGGCATTAAATCCAATAGCTGCAAGTGCAGAATGGAAACAAAATAATACTGGTTGGTGGTACACGGATGAAAGCTCATTTGCAACTGGTTGGAAGATGCTCGATGGGAATTGGTATTATTTTGATTCTGATGGTTATATGGAACATGATACAGTAGTGGATGGATGCCAATTAGGTTCTAATGGTGTATGGATACAAGAAGTAGTGATTGAAATGGTTGGAGACGAAAAAATAACAAAAGACGATTTAAATAAGGAAATGAGTAGATATGATGCTCAGTTAAAGAAACAGTATGGAAGTGATTATGCAACCAATAATAATATAAAAGATCAAATAACAAAAATCAAGCAACAGCAATTAGACAAGCTAGTGACGGAAAAAATACTTTTAAAAAAAGCTACGGAATTAAATATTAAACCATCTGATGATGTTATAAATAAACAAATAAATGATACAATAAGTCAGTATAAGAGCCAATATTCTGGAGAAGGAATGTTTGAAAGTGCTTTAAAACAAAATGGAACTACAGAGGACGAGCTTAGAGATTTGATCAAGAAATCAATTATAACAAAAGCAGTTGAAGAAAATATGTTAAAAGATATTGCTGTAAAAGATGAGGAAGTTCAAAAATATTATAATGAAAATAAAGATACTATATTCACAATAGGGGCAGGAGCAAATGTAGCACATATATTAGTAGCAGATGAAGTAACAGCTAAAAGCTTAAAGGCTAAATTAGATGCTGGATCGGATTTTTCAACATTAGCTAAGGAAAATTCATTAGATCCAGGGACTAAAAATAATGGAGGCAATTTAGGATTTGTACAATATAATTCAACAGATTTAGTTCCTGAATTTGTTGATGGATTTAAGGATTTAAAAGAGGGAGAGATTTCTGCACCTGTAAAGAGCCAATATGGATATCATTTAATTAAAGCCACAGAATTAAAAAGTGCAGAAATAATTTCATTTGATAAAGTTAAAGATAAAATAAAAGCAGCATTATTAGAACAAAAACAAGATAGTACTTTTAATTCTAAAATAGATGAGTGGAAAACAACGTTGAATGTTAAAATTTATGATGATAAATTTTAAAAATATTCTTTGATCAATAAATAAAAAAAGGCAATTAGTTATAAGTTAATATTTATTATAAGGGGCATATACAGAAGAGTATGTGTCTCTTATTTATGTGTATTTTCAATAGATTGACAATGAATGTCAAAGGGGATATTATGATATTAACAACGCTTAAGTACTATCAAAAAAATAACAAGTCAGTATGCTAGTCTATTTTGCTTCTTTCTAGTGCCTTATGGTAGCATTGAAACTTCTGAAAACGATTCCTCAAATCAATGAAAATATAAGAATAGTTAGAAATACTTTCAAGATGAAAAGAGGTGGAATTAATTGGATATGGAAAAATTAAAAAGAATTATTTCAGATAGTGAAGAAATTCTTATGGAAAAAATTTTAAATTATGCAAAAGAACATAATTATGTGAAATATACTTCTACTTTAAAAGAGGCATGGAGAATGTCTATTTCAGGTCTTTCGCAAGCTATTATGGAAGTTATGCAGAAAAGTAACATAATCCCTGAGATGAGTCCAGATGAAGATTTTACTAAAAGTGAAGTTGCTAAATTTGGAATTTATGAGGCACAAAAGCATCGTTCAAGAGGCATTACTTTAAGTATGTATATGGGCCTTATGAAATATTACCAACAGGTTTATATAGACCTTATTAATGAAAGCAATTTCTCACCTAAAGAAAAAGAATATTTCTCACAGTATATTAAAAGGTTTTTTGATCATGTAGAATTGGGTTTTATTATAGAATGGATAGGATTATCCGAAAAACAAAAATTGGAAGACCTTCAGGAAGCAAACAGACAAATGACAAATGAAAAAAATAAATACCTCACGGTTTTTGAAAGTATTTACGATCCTATTATACTTGTTGACAAGGATAACAATATTGAAAACATAAATCATAAAGCGGCAGAAGTCTTTTTAGATGTAGTTACTTCAGGAATGAAATATTACGGCAAAATTAATACAGATAAAGAACTGAATTGGTTAAATGAAGAACTTACTAAATTTATTGATTTAAATAAAAATGAAATTTTGCAGGAAAAAACTATAGAAACGAAAGCTGGTCAAAAAATTTTTTTAATAAAATTTAAAAAAATGCTTGATGTAAGTGAAAAATATAGAGGAACTGTAATTATATTTTATGATATAACTGAAAGAATAGAAATAGAAAGAGAATTAAAAAATCAACATGAAAAGCTTGAATTTTATGCATTTACGGATCCTATGACAGGAGTTTCAAACCGTAGAACAGGGCTTATGATATTGGAAAAGGAATTGGAGTTAGTAGCAATTAGCGATAAACCTTTATCAATATGCTTTGTTGATGTTGATGGTCTAAAAATAGTAAATGATACCTATGGTCATACAGAAGGAGATTTCTTGATTAATTTTATTATCTCAATTATTAAATCATCTGTAAGAGAGATAGATATAGTGAGTCGTATGGGTGGTGATGAGTTTCTCATAATTTTTCCATGCTATCATGAATACAATGCTAAAGAAGTGATTGAAAGTATTTGTAATAAATTGGAGGTATGTAATAAGAAAGGTGAAAAACCGTTTAAGTATTCCTTTAGTTATGGGATAATTGAAATAACAAGAGATAGCAAGGTAAGTGCCAATGAAGTAATTAAAGCTGCAGATCAAAAGATGTATTATAATAAGTTATCAAAAAAGACTAGAAGGAAATAACTAATAACATTCTCATTATATTTTTCTCAGCAAATTCTAAGCTTACATTAAGGTTATGTTAAGACTCCTTTGTTATAATATAGACAGTTAAGAAATTAATTCTATAATATCAAAAACTAAGGAGATGAAAATATAATGAGGAAAACATTCGTATTAAGATTAACGAGAATATTTACAGTAATGGCAGCATTAGTAGGTATAGCAGCACATCCTTCTAGTAAGTTAGTAGATGGAGTATCAGGAGCAACTAGACAAAAGCAACAAACTAGTACTAGCACTTCTACTAATAGCACTAAAACCAACAGTAATAGCACTAGTACTTCTGATAATAGTAATAGCACTATTATAAATGATACTAGTACTAAAACCAATAATAATATTGCTACTAATAATAGTAATATCATTGTTAGAGGTTGGGCAAGAGAAGGAACTAACTGGACATATATTAGAGAAGATGGCTCTAAAGCTACTGGATGGTTAAATGATAGTGGTAAATGGTATTTTATTTCATCTAATGGAGAAATGTCAATTGGATGGATTCAAACAGGTGGACATTGGTATTATTTAGCTAGCAGTGGTGTAATGCAAACGGGTTGGATAAAAGATAGTTCTGGTGGTTGGTATTACTTAGATATTTCAGGAGTTATGCTGGCCAATACTACAGTAGGTGGCTATACATTAGGTTCTAATGGTAGGATGATATAATAAATAAAAGTTAAGTGAATGCAGATAGATATATTTTCTATCTGCATTTTTTAGATGTTATAGATATGAATAAATTTCCTTGAATAAAAAGCATGTGCATAATGAGGTTTAATAACCTATTAGGTGCATTATTTTATTTACCCTAGCTTAATATCAACATGTAAATAGGAATAACAATCAAACTGCCAATTGTAGTTATAATTGTATTTATTGTGGCGTATTCGTAATCTGCATCATAACGCTTTGCAACTATGGCAGTATTAGTCATAACTGGCATAGCCGCTTGAATAACAAATACTTCTTTCATAAGTAATGGAGTGTTTATAAAATTACATAACATAAAAATTAGCATTGGTGAAACAACGAATCTACCTAAAAGTACTGCTAGCATGTCTAAGCTAAATTTGTATTCACGGAAGTTAACAGAATAAATCGTTATTCCTATAAATAGCATAGCTAACGGCGTAGTTAAATTACCAAAGTACTTACATGTGTCTAGAATAAATTTTGGCAAATGAATATCAAATAATATAAGTAAAACTGCAAATATAAAACTTAGTAATGGTGGTGACATAATTCTTTTTATTGTCTCAAGGGAAAATATATTAGCAGGGTTAGAATTTCCATCTTTACTGATTTCATATACACCTAGCGTCCAAAAAAAAGTAGTATTAGCTATGTAATACAATAAAACATTTGGCATGCTTTTTTCACCAAACAAGGCCATATTTACTGGAAGTCCAATGAATATGGAATTAGATACAAAAAACATTGATCTAAAAATACCAATTCTCCCTTTTTTAACTTTGATAATTTTTGAAATAATTACGGCAACTAAATAGCCAATTGCCATTGAAATAAATGGAGCAAATAGTCCACCACTAAGATTAAGTAATTTATCTTTATCAAAACTCTCTGTAAATTGAGAGATCATAAGGCAGGGAATAGCTAGATTACATACTAGCTTTGAAAAAAGTTTAGTGGTTTTTTCATCAAACCATCCCTTATGAGATAAAAAACATCCTGCAGAAATCATTAGAACTATACTGAAAACACTTCCTAGTGCATTTAAAATAACCATTTTATATTCTCCTTCGTTATATAGTAAATTAATTCTTGAAATTTATTAGTAAACTTTAAATTGTACATTTCATGGATAGAAGATCTTTTAAGTGTTTTAAGTCGTTACTTAAATGATTGTACATAGTTTGAGCTGCTTTTTCTTCATCTCTTTCTTTAATATAGTGAAATATTTCAAGGTGGTAATTAAAAATATCCATAATACGATCATGTTCATATACATCTATAGATCTATAGAAATGAGTCAGTATACTTAAATCTTTGCTTTGTTTTTGCAGGTGGCTGTTTTGACAATAATTTAAAATTAAATTATGAAATTGAGTGTTTAGTAGAATAATATTTTTAATTAAATTATCATCAGAATTTAATATGTATTCTTGAGCTTCTAGCAATATATTATTAATATCTTCTAATTCTTTATCAGAAGCATTTCTCGTAGTTAATCTTGCAGCCTGTGATTCTAAAGCTTGGCGGCATTCATAAATATTTTCAATATCTTTTTTTGTTGGCTGATATACTGTAATCTGTGATTTAGTACCAATCAAAAGCAAACCATCCTTTTCCAGGGAACGTATAGCTTCCCTTACAGGGCTTCTGCTTATGTTAAATTCGCTAGCAATTTTTGATTCATAAATCCTATCTCCAGGCTTGAATACACCATTAAAAATCATCTCTTTTATTGAATTGTAAGCTTGGAGATAATAAGATGGTGCTTTTTCGATTTTATAATTTTCCATTTCTATTTCCCTCCTAATTGATAGCATATGATTAGACGCATTACATTTTGAAGATAAGCAAAATGTATACTGTCGACAATTTAGTGTTAGTATAATATTTTAAAACAAATTAATCAAGAAATTTTTTGGATTTATAGAAAATTTCACTTAATAATATAAAAGAATAATAGATGAAAAATCACCGTCAATAGGATATTCATAGTACAAGGTAGGAGTATTTAGTCAAAATGTCATTGGTGGCAATCTGATTATTATAACGATTAAAAATATTTATACGTTTTTTGATTGTGCCTTAATAGATATAGCCCTAGTATTAAAATATATAATACTAGGGCTGTCAGTATATTGTGCATTATTATCTGATAAAGATTTGTAAATCTTTAGATTAGATTTCTACTCTAGAGAGGTCAGCATAAAAATGTGATTATACTTAGTTTTCACGCATAAATGTAGCGCAATCTGTTTCGTGAGTATCACTTGCATTTTTTGGTTGTACTTCTATTTGTTGTGCAGTACAGTGATCACCTGACATATAATAGTGGCATGTGTTAACAACACATTTAATTCCTTGATTAGGTGAACTCATTTTTTCTGGTTGCATAGTTATTACCTCCTAAAATTAAAATTTAATTAACAATGATATTATTAGTTAAATCTATTTTTTTATACTAATAATTTATAGGTTTTATTTTTATATAGGAAACAGCTTGCGGAACTGGCTGTGGATAACATTCTAAATGAAAATTAGATAGAAAAATTTAGATGAATATGAGAAGATTAAATCATGAGAAAAAAGATTACTATAAAACAAATATTTAGAGATCATTATCAAGAATTTTGGAAAAATAATAAAGAAAAGTATCCTGAGAAAATGAGAGAGAATATAAATATAGAAGTTATGAAGATGGTAGGATGTGGGGATATATCAATAGGTTTTGTTGCATACATATGTTTAAAATGTTTAGAAATATTTAAAGCAGGATTTACGTGTAAAAGTAGATTTTGTAGTAAATGCGGCAAAAAATATATAAGTGAATGGGTAGAGAAACAAGTAAGCAAAATTTTAGATGTACCACATAGGCACTGTGTATTTACAATGCCAAGTGAATACCGAAAGTACTTTTACTGGAATAGAGAGAATTTGAAAGATTTACAAGACATGGTGTATGAAGTCATAAATGAGTTTGCAAATGGTGTAAACTATAAAAATAGAAAAGAATATGAAAAAAAGAAAAGGAGCAAAAAAGGATAAGTACTTTGGCAAAGTGGAATGATAGCCGTAGTGCACACATTTGGAAGTAATATACGTTTTAATCCACACGTTCATGCATTAATTCCAGAAATAAAAACAAGGGGTAAAGAAGTAAGGGAGATGGGATACTTTGATTATGAATATTTAAAAAAAATATGGCAGTATAAGTTGATAAATTACATGATTAGTAAAAAGCCAGAAAAGAAATCAGAGTACTTGAAAATGTTTAAAGATTATCCTAATGGATTTTATATAAATGCTAAATCTAGAATGAAAAGTGCAAGGGGTGCAGCAAGATATATAGGAAGGTATTTAGCACGACCTGCGATAGCAGAATACAAAATACTTAGCTATGATGGAGAAAATGTAACGTTTTGGTATAAAAGTCATGAAACTAATGAGAGAGTACAAGAAACCGTTACAGCACATGTGTTTATAGGTAGGCTATTAATGCATATTGCACCTAAATATTTTAAAATGGTTAGATCATATGGAGTTTATGCTGGAGGTATAAGTGTAAAGGTTAAAAAGTGTTTTAGATTATTGAAATACATAAAAAGCGGGCTTGAAGCAATACAGTACACACTAAAAATAAATTGGAAAAAGGAAACAAGAAAAATGAATTACAGAGAATTAATGATTAGTAACTTTTCTAAAGATCCGATGAAATGTTTAAAATGCGGTGAATTAATGGAGTTATGGCAAATATGGCATAGAAAGTATGGGTATATTTATGATATGGGAACTTATTAAAAAGATTTTTCAAGTTAAAATGAATGATAATGATGATGATGATATACCATTTGAAACAGGTGAACAAGATAAAATGATACTTTTTAAATGTAAAAAGTGTGGGTATGAAGAAGAAGTACCAG
>Ga0302173_10000091_pt1 | contig 43597 bp, 24 predicted proteins | sample I_Fen_N3_1_FD_198785 | JGI IMG/M metagenome (GOLD analysis project Ga0302173, IMG submission 198785) | Peat permafrost microbial communities from Stordalen Mire near Abisko, Sweden - I_Fen_N3_1 | ecosystem: Environmental > Terrestrial > Soil > Wetlands > Permafrost | place: Sweden: Abisko... | reverse complement strand
CTTAAGCTTTCTTGGATGTAAGGGGACAGGAATTACAATGTCGAAAGCATTTTCCAGTTTTAATTCTTTTAAATCTTCAATGTACCAATTTCCCAAAACAGTACCAATTTCTTCATGGCCTTTGTATTTTAAATTATGAATGAGTTCCTGAACGATTCCTTTTTTATTAAAATACAATAACGCCGATGCATACTCGATTTCAATTTTACCATAAAATTTCTTGACCGCTTGATTTTTTGAGTCTAAGTGATATTGAGTAAGAGGCATTTCATGACGACAAATAGTGCATAAAACAGTTTCATTTGTATTTAGAAGCGCACGGCATCCGCTGCAAACTTTAGGAAAAAAGAGGTTGATTATGAAATTAAACACAAATAGAAAGAATTTAGTTACAAAAATAATCAAATCGATTCCTCAATCTTTGTTTTTTTTCTTTTTTTTAAACGTACTTTTTATATTTTTGCATCACTATGGCAAAACAAGAAGATATATTTAAGAATGTGGTTTCGCACGCAAAAGAGTACGGATTTATTTTTCCGTCAAGCGAAGTATACGATGGATTGAGTGCAGTGTATGATTATGCACAAAATGGTGTCGAGTTAAAAAAGAATATCCGTGAATATTGGTGGAAATCAATGGTTCAGATGAATGAGAATATTGTAGGCCTTGATGCTGCAATATTAATGCATCCAACAACTTGGAAAGCTTCAGGCCACGTTGATGCTTTTAATGATCCATTAATTGATAATAAAGATTCAAAAAAGAGATATAGAGCCGACGTTTTAGTCGAAGATTATGCTGAAAAGTTAAATCAAAAAGCTCAAAAAGAAATTGAAAAAGCAAGAGCTCGTTTTGGTGATGCATTCAATGAAGAAGAATTTGTTACTACAAATGCTCGTGTTATAGAATATCTTTCAAAATACAAAGAAATTTTATCAAGGCTTGCAAAAGGAATGAGCGAAGATCTTCAGGATGTAAAAGCTTTAATTGAAGAGTTGGAAATTGCTGATCCTGAAACTGGTTCTAGAAATTGGACAGATGTAAAGCAATTCAACTTAATGTTCGGTACTAAACTTGGTGCTTCGGCAGATTCTGCAATGGATTTATATTTACGTCCGGAAACGGCGCAGGGTATTTTTGTGAATTTCCTAAACGTTCAGAAATCTGGTCGTATGAAAGTTCCTTTTGGAATTGCTCAAACCGGAAAAGCGTTTAGAAATGAAATCGTTGCAAGACAATTCATTTTCCGTATGCGTGAATTTGAACAAATGGAAATGCAATTTTTTGTTCGTCCGGGTGAAGAAATGAAATGGTACCACCATTGGAAAGAAACACGTTTAAACTGGCACTTATCTTTAGGATTAGGAAAAGAGAATTACCGTTTTCACGATCACGAAAAATTGGCGCATTATGCAAATGCTGCTGCAGATATAGAGTTTAACTTCCCATTTGGATTCAAAGAACTAGAAGGAATTCACTCTCGTACAGATTTTGACTTAAAAGCTCACGAACAATATTCTGGTAGAAAATTACAATATTTTGATCCTGAATTGAATGAAAACTATGTACCATATGTAGTTGAAACCTCAGTTGGTTTAGATCGTATGTTTCTGGCTGTTTTTGCAACTTCATTACAAGAAGAAACTCTTGAAGATGGTTCTACAAGAACAGTTCTTAAATTACCTTCGGTTTTAGCGCCAACAAAAGCAGCTATTTTACCATTGGTTAAAAAAGACGGTTTACCTGATATCGCTAGAAAAATCATTGAGGATTTAAAATGGGATTTCAGCGTGGCTTATGATGAAAAAGATGCAGTGGGTCGTCGTTACAGAAGACAAGATGCACTTGGAACTCCGTTTTGTATTACGGTAGATCATCAAACTATCGAAGATCAGACAGTAACAATTCGTCATAGAGATACAATGAAACAAGACAGAGTTAAAATTTCTGAATTAAAAGATATTATTGAAAATGAAGTTTCAATGAAAAATTGGTTGATGAAAATGTAATTTTCTCAATTAAGATCCTATAAATCCCAAATTCCTTAACGGAGTTTGGGATTTTTTTAATTTTAAATTAATGTATTTCATCGGACTTTTTTGCATTTCATCTTTATGTGTTAACATTTGATTGTAATGTATTAACAATGAAATAGTAGAATAGTTGAAATTCGTATTTTTAAATGCGAATAAAATGTCAAAAAAAATTTTTTCAAAAGTATTGATGAAACTAGAGAGATAGTTGTCGGGGATTCATGAAAAAGCAATAGAAACTAAAATTGAAAAAGTATTCGTATATTATTATTGATGATGATGCTGAGAGTATTTTGAAAACCAGAACAATTGCAGAAGGTTTTTCAGAATTAACTTTTCTGGGATCGGCTACGAATTACCAACAAGGATTAAATTTAGTTTTGGAACATAAACCGTGTGTTGTTTTTTTAGAAATTGATCCCAATGAAATATCTAGTAATTTATCGCTTTTATTTATAAATGAACTTTATAGGTTCTTATCCTTTTTACCAAAAATAATAATAACAACAACTTATAAGGAACTAGCCTTCGAGGCAATTCAATATAATGTTTTCGATTATATATTAAAACCAGTCCAATCAATTGATTTATTGAAGACAGTGTTAAAACTGGAGAAAAGTTTGTTAGAAACAGACTCAGTTGAGATACATAAAGAAGTTCCGTGTACACTTCCTTTTGTGCAAGCTCCAAAAAATATCGAAAGTCCTCTCATAATATGTATTAAATCATATGGAGATTATCGATACATAAATTCGGCAGATATTTGTTATTTCCAAGCCGATAATAATTCGACAGATATTTATTTAAATTCTGGCGATATGATAACAGCTTTTAAAACATTAAAGCATTTTGAGAGTATTTTAACTCATCCGTTTATTCGAATTCATAACAGTTATATCATCAATAAAAATTATATTTCGAGAATTCATAACGGAAGCTCAGTTTGTTACATAAAAAACTCTCCCAAAAAAATACCTTTCTCTAAAACCTACAAGTCAAATGTCGATCTAATTATTGCGGCATTTACAGAAGGTAATTATCTAGAAGTCTAAAAATTAGATAATTACATTGATTTGATACCCATTGACTACCAATTGGGTATGATTTACCATAAACTGGTTTTTTCGTATAAATTTTTTTCAATTGTAGAATTAGTTTTACACCATGATTCGCAGCAAGCAATCATTTTGAACCCTTAAAAAAAAATCATACATAAAAACCTCAAATCATGAAAAAAACAGCTTTAACATTCGGATTATTCTCTTTAGTATTAGTGACAACTTCATTTGTAACTCCACAAACAGTTTCACATTCTTATACTAATGGAGCAATGGATATTGATGGTGGACAAAGAGGAAATGACAGAAAGAAAACTGATGATTTAGCAATTTCTGTAGATATCGATGGTGGACAAAGAGCAAACGACAGAAAGAAAACGGATGATGTCGTATTAATCGCAGATATCGATGGTGGACAAAGAGCAAACGACAGAAAGAAAACGGATGATATCGCAATGAACTCAGATATTGACGGTGGTCAAAGAGCAAACGACAGAAAGAAAACGGATGATATCGCAATGAACTCAGATATCGATGGTGGTCAAAGAGCAAACGACAGAAAGAAAACGGATGATATCGCAATGGTTTCAGATATCGATGGTGGTCAAAGAGCAAACGATAGAAAGAAAACGGATGATATCGCAATGGTTTCAGATATCGATGGTGGACAAAGAGCAAACGACAGAAAGAAAACGGATGATATTGCAATGGTATCAGATATCGATGGTGGACAAAGAGCAAACGACAGAAAGAAAACGGATGATATCGCAATGAACTCAGATATTGACGGTGGTCAAAGAGCAAACGATAGAAAGAAAACGGATGATATCGCAATGGTTTCAGATATCGATGGTGGACAAAGAGCAAACGATAGAAAGAAAACAGATGATATCGCAATGGTATCAGATATCGATGGTGGACAAAGAGCAAACGACAGAAAGAAAACGGATGATATCGCGATGGTTTCAGATATCGATGGTGGACAAAGAGCAAACGATAGAAAGAAAACTGACGATTTTTCAATATTGTCTTAATTAAAAAGTTTTATATTGATAACCAATATGTTGGTGTGATTATAAAACTAGAATAAGAAATAAACAGAATAAAAGTAAAAGGTTACCAATTTTTTGGTAACCTTTTTTTGTATGTATAGTTTTAGTATTTTTGATGAAATTCCAAAAAGATATTGAAAAATAAGTACACGATATTGTTCCTTTTATTTGTTATCTTTTTTGGTTGTACCAATAAAGGTAAGGGATCAAAAGATTTAGCTTCGCCAGAAGATAGCCTGGCTATTTATTTATCATTGGCAAATGATGATGACTTACCGTTTGACTTAAAACAGAAATACAATAAAAAAGCATTTGATGTAATTGTAAATCAAGAAGATGATTCGCTTACAAGAGTAAATTTGTTTAAGGTTGCCAACCGATATTACAATATGAATGATTGGAAAGGTTACCAAAACACGACCAAACTCATTTTGCATAAATCTAAAATGAGTAAAGATTCTGCCGGTACCGCTAAAGCTTATATTTATTTGGGTGATTTTTATAGGTCACAGGTAATTTCTGATAGCGCTTTTATGAGTTATTTTAATGCAGAGAAAATATTCTCACGTATTAATGACAAATTTAATCTCGCTAAAACATTTTTAAGCAAAGCACAATTACAATTTGACGAGGGTGATCTTTTTGAAAGTGAGATTACAGTTTTTAAGGCATTACGAATTTTAAAACAACAAAAAAATGTAAGCAATCAACTTTATGATTGCTACAATCTTTTGGGAATACTATTCAATGAACGCGAGGAGTATGATAAAGCCTTGGAGTTTCATAACAATGCTATAACCACCCTTAATGATAAATCAATACCAAGCTGGCTACAATTAAAGGCAAGTTCTCTAAATAATATAGGATTTGTATATTTAAATAAACATGATTATGCTAAAGCAAAAAAATACTTTCAAAATGGTTTAGAACAAAAGAATTTATTAATAGACGACCCTACTTTATATGCCATGTTACTTGATAATTTGGCATATTCTAAATTTAAATTGAAAGAAACTCAAGGGCTTCCTAATCAATTTTACGAAGCGTTAAAAATCAGAGATAGTTTAAAATTGACTTCGGGTATAATATTAAATAAAATACATTTATCAGAGTATTATGCAGCAAAAAAGGATACTTCTAAAGCCGTTCAGTTTTCTAGGCAAGCTTTGCAATTATCCAGAAATTCAAAAAAGCTAAGAAATACATTAGAAGCGCTTAAACAAATTACTGTTGTTGACCCACACAATGCGCCAGCTTATTCTAACGAGTATATTGAGATTAATGAAAAATTACAGAAGGCTGAACGAAAAATGGGCGAAAAATTCTCGCGTATAGAGTATGAAACTAACGAGATAAAAGATCAAAATTCAAACCTGCAGGAAAAAAATAAAACATTAGTTTATATTTTTAGTATTTGTACTTTAGTTGGGCTGTTCTTCTATGTTTACAAAACCCAACAGGCAAAAAACAGAGAATTACTTTTTAAACAACAACAACAAATTGCAAATGAAGATATTTATAATTTGATGATTTCTCAGCAAAATGATATCGAATTAACACGTATCAGAGAAAAGAAAAAAGTGGCTCAGGAGTTGCATGACGGGGTTTTAGGCCGAATGTTTGGAGTGAGAATAAGTTTGGATAGTTTGGATAAAATAGATGAAGTACAAGCTGCTCCAAAAAGGAAAAAATACTTAACAGAACTGAAACATATAGAAGAAGATATACGTGAAATATCGCATGACTTAAACAGAGAGAAATCAGAGTTAATTAATAATTTTGTGGCAATTTTAAACAAATTGTTTGAAAACCAACAAAGCACTTATGATTCAGAATTGATAACGTTTTTTGATCCGCATATCAAATGGGAATTGGTCAACAATACCGTTAAAATCAATTTATACAGAATTGTTCAGGAGGCACTTCAAAATTGCAATAAATATGCAAATGCAAACATAATCAGAGTAGAATTTAAAAGTGAAATTGATTATTTGTTTTTATCTATTTTTGATGATGGAGTTGGCTTCAATGTTAAGAGAACAAAAAGTGGTATAGGAATACAAAATATTCAATACAGAGCTGCAGAATGTAAAGGTAACGCCACTATAAAATCTGCCAAAGGAGAGGGAACTCTTCTAATAATTAAAGTTCCAATCGATCAAAAAATTAACCTGCAAAACAATGACAATTGATTCACAAAATCCTATTCCGCAATTAACTAAACGAAATGTTTTAATTGTCGATGATCATCCTTTTATAATTGAAGGATACAAAAATGCGATAACGCGTTATAATCCGAAGGAATATGAGTTTCTTATTTCGCAAGCTCATGATTGCAAGTCTGGTTATGATTTAATTGAAGACGAGCAAACACCGGATTTTGATGTGGCATTTTTAGACATCAGTATGCCTGCGTACGAAGATAGAGATATTTTTTCTGGAGAAGATTTGGCAAAGCTAATTTTGAAAAAAATGCCAAATTGCAAAGTTATTCTTTTAACAATGTACACGGAATTGCTAAAAATCAAAACTATTATTAGAACCATAAGCCCAAATGGTTTAATAATTAAAAATGATCTTACTTTTGACGAATTGCTTTTTGCATTTGATAAAGTAATGAAAAGCGATAAATATTACAGTCAGTCAGTTCAAAAAATGCTAAATCAATCGACGCATAATTCAATTGAAATAGATGAGTTTGACAAGCAGATTTTATTCCATTTGTCAAAGGGAACACTTATAGAAGATATGCCGCAGTATATTCCGATTTCGTTGAATGCGATTAAAAAGCGTAAAGTTAGTCTCAAAGAATTACTAAAAGTAAAGGCAGGTACTGATGAAGAATTAGTAAAAGAAGCAAAAAGCAAAGGGCTTTTTTAAAGGAATAATTCCAAACAAAAAAACTCCAAATTCCAATGTATAATGCATTGGAATTTGGAGTTTTTTATTGACCTCTTAAATAGATTATTCACTTAGAGCATCCCAGCCACGAGCTTTCAAGGCAATTTTTGTGTTTGCGCGGGTAACTAAATGTATGCCTTCGCTTTCGTCTGCCATATGTCCAATGATTGAAAAGTTTGGATTTCCTTTTATCTTATCAAAATCATTAATGTCAATCGTAAATAAAAGTTCATAATCTTCACCACCATTTATAGCAACCGTAGTACTATCAATATTAAATTCTTCGCAAGTCGAAATAAACTGTGGATCTAAAGGAAGTTTATCTTCATACAAATTACAACCTACTTTAGATTGTTTGCAGATATGAATAATTTCAGATGATAATCCGTCTGAAATATCAATCATAGATGTTGGTTTAATTTCAAGCGCATGCAAAAGTGTTCTAACATCTTTTCTTGCCTCAGGTTTTAACTGACGCTCGATCAAGTAGCTGTACATGTCTAAATCTGGCTGACTGTTAGGGTTTACTTGGAAAACTTGTTTTTCACGCTCTAAAACTTGTAATCCCATGTAAGCAGCGCCAATATCACCTGTTACTACAAGAAGATCTGTTTGTTTTGCACCATTTCTATAAATAATTTCCTCTTCATTAGCTTCTCCAATTGCAGTAATACTAATAATTAATCCTTTTTGCGATGAAGTAGTATCACCACCAATAACATCAACTTTATATTCTTTTGCAGCGTGTGTAATGCCTTCAAATAATTCTTCTAAGGCTTCTAGTGGAAAACGGTTAGAAACGGCTACAGAAACGGTTATTTGCGTTGGTCTCGCATTCATTGCGCAAATATCAGATAGATTTACAACAACAGATTTATAACCTAGATGTTTTAGTGGCATATAAGCCAAATCAAAATGCACACCTTCAATTAATAAATCAGTAGAAACTACTACTTTCTTATCCTTAAAATCAAGAACAGCAGCATCGTCGCCAATACTTTTTAGAGTGGATTCCTGAGTAACATCAAAATTTTTGGTTAAATGTTCAATTAAGCCAAACTCGCCTAATTGAGCTATACTGGTACGTTGCGGATTTTTATCTTCGATCATTTTTTCTATATTCCAATGTTTGTAAGTTGCAAAGGTACGAAGTTGATGATTTAATAACTATTATTAAAAAGGATTAGAACCATTTTTAGATTTTGTGGTAAGCGAATACAATTATCTTTTTAAACTAAAATGGGATTTGAAAACTTGCGATACACCATTTTGAGTATAAAATGTTTGAAACCAATAATCTGTAGATGGGAGAGGACCGCCATTATAATTCCCATCCCAACCAGAACCAGAAGGACTTAATTGTTTGATGAGTTTTCCGTAGCGATCAAAAATATTGATAACTGCATCGGGCTGAAAAGCAAGATCTGTAATATTCCAAGTGTCATTATAGCCATCATTGTTGGGCGTGAAAAATTTAGGATATTTGAGCACATTGGCAATTAAAATCTGATCGTCGCATTTTCCTTTAATATCTCTTATAGAAATAACATGTTGTCCTGAATCGACATCATGAAAGATATTATCAGTCTGAAAATTACCATCGTCCAATTGATATTCATAAATTCCAAAACCATTTGTCAAATTTACAATAATGTCAATAGTATCTGTAAAAGCATCCGTAACGATTACCGTTGCAATAGCCGGACTTGATTTTTCGACTTTAACCGTAGTGGGATTGTAACCACAATCGTCACCAATATTCGTGGTGGTTTTTGTGGGAACAACAGTATAAGTTCCTTCTTGTGTGGCAGAATAAGTTGAACCTGTACTTACTTTGTTACCCTCTAAAAACCAATCAATTGTATAATTGCCAGAATCAAGCCCCGAGTTTAAAAGAGCAGGACTAAGTAGAACACCGGTTTGGTAATCGATACAAATTATTCCGTTTTGCAACTGTAAATCTTTCAAAGGATAAATAGTTATAGAAAAATCGTCTTGCGAAGTACAATTAGAATTTGTGGGAGACGTTGCATAGATATACATTTTTTGGCTCGTATTTATAGAAGTTCCAGCCAAAAAAATTGTTCCGCCTCCATTTGGTTCGCTATAATAATCTCCAATAGTCAAAGCAGGCAAAGTATAACTCTGGCAAATAGCAATATCTGGAGTATTTGTCAACACGGGAGCTGTAGAAATTGTAACCAAAAAACTCTTCTCGCTGGAGCAAGTCGATCGATTACCTGCACTGGCGTAAACATAAAGGGTTTGAGAAGATGTTATTAAAGTTCCAGCTGGAATAACAGAACCTTGTCCTTGTGGTTGCGAATAATAATTTCCTAGTTTTAAAGTTGGTAACGTATAACTATCGCAAACATTTATATCAGCAAAATCGCCAACATCTATACCATTGATATTAATGTTGAAAAAAGTTTCATTACTACACTTTGCAAAATCAGTCCATTCGTTATAAATGTATATCGTTTGATTGGTGTTTATTGTGATTCCTTCACTAAGTTGATTTCCTAAACCATACGGACCTCCGGTTGCGGTATAATATTTTCCACTTTTTAACGGTGGTAAAATAAAATCTGTACAAGTCACAACATCTGTAAAATTATCAATTGGTGGAAGTGGTCTTATTTCGACAACAAAATTATGTTCGTTTGAGCACTCAGCTCCTACAGCATAAATGTAAATTTTTTGAGTTTCGGTAATTACATCTCCGGCTTTGAGCATTAGTCCACCGCCATTAGTATCCGTAAAATAATTGCCATTTATTAAAGGAGGTAAAGTATAACTTTCGCATTCAAGCTTATCATTGGGAGTGTCTATTAAAGGCAATGGTTTTATAGTAATTTCGTATTTTAAGTTATTAGTACAATTAGGAAAAGTTGTGGTATTAGCGTAATAATAAATAGTTTGTGATGTAGTAATAACCGTTTCGGCAGGAATATTTTTGCCCTGACCATTTGGGCTGTCATAATAACCACCTACTTCGACTGGAGGTAAAGTAAAACTGCCGCATTGCGTAATTTGAACAAAATTTGAAGAATTAATAATATCAATTTTAAAAGAATTTTCGTTAGAACATCTTCCATCATTGGCAAAAACAAATACCGTTTGGCTCGAAGTTATTTGGTCTCCCACATTCAACTGATTTCCTGATCCGCCAGATGATGTATAATAATTTCCACTTGTCAAAGGAGGTAAAGTGTACAAATCGCATGTAACCACATCAGCGGGTTTGTCAATTAATGGCAAAGGATACACCACAAAAGGAACAGCTTCGTCGCGACAGACGACTCCATTAAATTCGGCGTAATAATAAATAGTTTGACTGGTTGTCAAAGCTGTTCCTGCGGGAATAGCATCTCCTTTTCCACCAGCTTCTGTAAAAAAACCACCTGCAATTACGCGCGGAACAATGTAAGCGCCACAAGCGTCATTTCCGAATTGGAGTTCATAGATTAAAATCACATTAAAATAATTTTCATTCGAACAAATATTAGGAGCCGTTGCGCTATTGTAAATATAATAGACGCCACCCGTTGTAATAATATCTCCGGCATTCAGTTTAGTTCCCGTTCCATTTGGTCCAGTATAATAATTTCCAAATGTAATTGCAGGTAAAGTATAACTATTGCAAGCAACAACGTCTGAGAGTGTATCTACAACAGGAAGTGAATAAACGATGATATTAAAATTAGTTACAGTATAACAAACAGAACTAGCGGCGCTTTCAATTCGTATCCAAATAGGTTGAGGTGATTGTGGTAACGTAGTGATAAAAGATTGTGGATTTGAGATTCTATTACTTCCGGTATTTGCTCCTGCTTGAGTTGTGTAATAGCTAAAATTAAAATCGAAAGGATTTAATCCGTCAAGAATAGCAGTTTCCTGCACCGTTAAATCGACCGAAACTCGTCCAGAATCCGTATTACAAACACTCAAATCTGCTGGTTTTTTAATCGTGATGGGTGGCGTTACCAACAAATCAAAGGAGATCAAATTGTTGCAATAAAAAGTTTTATTATAAAGCGGTACCGCTTTAATGTATATTTTTTTATTGCCAACACTGGTAAAAGAGTTTAATTGAATTTCTGGAATATTAGGAGTATTTGCATTAGCAGCTGCCAAAGATTCAAAATAATAGAGCATATACTCATTAGAATTAAGTCCTAAAACAGCTAAATTATTTTGAGTTAAATCGTACTGATAAATTCCATTTGTAGTATAACAAGCTGTTAGATTTTTTGGAGATTTTAGTATCAAATCATTCACGATAACCTCGTCTTTTATAATACAGCCCGAAAGTGTTGCCGTTACGCCATAAGTTCCTGCTTTATTAAGCGTTAAAGTACTATTGTTTTCATTGGGAATTACAACACCATCAAGAGTCCATTCGTATATATAATTACCTATTAAACCAGATTGAAGCGTTATTGTTTCGCCTTCGCAAATGGTTCTGTCCGGACCCAAATCCATTGTTGTTATAAAACTACCGCCTTTTATAAAAACTGCCGAATCGTAATTACTATCATTATAATCGCCAATTGCCAACTTTATACTATAAGTCCTGTTTGGGATTACCGTCGAAGATGCCGTTAGAACTTTGGTTTCGCCTCGCATGTTAATTGGCGACGCGCCGGGATTAGTTACATTAAAATGGTCAAATAAATTAGCGTTGGATGACAAGCAAGACGAATTATATTGCTGATCTCTTATGTTCTTGACCGAAACGGGCGTATCTGTACCCGGAAGCACAGCGAGATTCTTAGAAAGTCCGGTAGTTAAATCAGTCAATATAAAAGCAAAAACATCGCTAAAACCACATTGAAATTCCCCATATTCGTTAGAAGCAAAAAGAAAATCGAAACTAAAATTACTTGACAAAGGCGTAAAATCAAATTGAATATAACTTACATCTCTAATAGGAACAAGTTGCCCATTACTGTCACTGATGTTTTGTAGATCAGGATCAGATGCATTATTTAGTTGGCTGCTTTCATTTGCACCTGTGTAAGCACCTTCGGTATATTTGGCTATTCCGTTTCGAATAATGATTCCATCTGAGATTGGGAAATTAGGGGAATTGCTCGTGAATTTACCAATACCCTGATGCGACGAAAATTTAAAATTGTTCTCATTCGCGCAGGCATTTTGCATTAATTCTTGGCGAACTAGTTCCGGAATACTCAAAGTTGTGGTGTCTACTATAACTCCTTGAGATAAAGATATAGTCGAATAAAATAAAAAAAATAGAAGTAGAGGTAGTCTCATAATCCTGATTTTAATTATAGGGGAGTTTAAAGTTACGAATGATTTTGCTTTAATTACTGAAAACCAGTGTTTTATGTGTTTTGATGATGCGTATTATAAAAAAGAAGTTTTAATAAGTTAGAGGTTTAGATATAACCCGACAGGCTTGGTCCCGAATGATTAGGACTGCAAGGTTTAACTCGTAAAAAAAAAGATTTAAAAGTTTTTTTTCCTGCTGACAAACTGTTGTCACCGACCCTCGATACTTTTGAAGTATTAAACAATTAAAACTTTTAAACCATGAAAACATTAGCAGCCCAAGTAATTACTCCCGAAGATTTGTTGAAGCACTGGCAAGGTCATCGTACTTTAACACGCAATACAATTGAAGCTTTTCCTGAAAAAGATTTTTTTGAATTTTCAATAGGAGGTATGAGGCCGTTTGCCCAATTAATAAGTGAGCTTTTAGCCATTGCAGTTCCCGGACTTAAAGGAATCGTAAATAGAGAAGTAGAGCCATTTAGCGAAAAAGCAACAGAAAAATTGATTTTTAAAGCGCAATATCTTGAAAAATGGGATGAGGCAACAGAAGAAATTAATAAGTATTGGGAAAAATTATCTATTGAAGATTTTAATGAGACTTTTAATCTTTTTGGTCAATACGAATTTCCAATAAATCAGAATATTTTATATTTTATTGATAACGAAGTGCACCACCGCGGACAAGGATATGTATACTTAAGAGCCTTAGGAATTCAGCCTCCTTTTTTCTGGGAAAGATAAAATCTTGAACATTTGAAGTAAAAAAAAACTCCTGAAAATTATTTTCAGGAGTTTTTTTATAAAAGCCTTTTTCTGTTGATTTCCAGTAATTCTAAAGCTCGTGTTTTTAATCTTTCCGGTTCCAGAATTGTGGCGTAGTCTCCAAACATTAAAAACCAACGCGGAAAACCACTTTCGATGTCACGACACATAAAAGTCATTTCTATTTTTCCGTCGATTTCTTTTTCAGAAATATAGCCGTGATATTTTTTTTCAAATTCAAGGTATCGAACAATTTTTTTATCGACTAAAAGTCGGACTTTTATAGTGGGAATCGTTTCTGTTTTTTTTAAATAAGATTCTAAAGAATCATGTTCAATAGTAAAATTATATTCAGTTTTTCTAATTCCCTGAATTCTATCGGTTCTAAATTGGCGATAATCTTTTCGTAGATGACAATAACCTAAAAAATACCAATTGTTGTTGTCGTGGAAAACGCCAACGGGTTCGATATTTCTATCGCTTGCTTGCTCTGCTTCGATAGTTTTATAAGATAAAAGAATTTGTTTTTTCTCGGCAATACTTTCAAAAAGTACCGATAAAGTATTTGGCGAATTGTCGTTAAACATTGGTTCGGCAGTTTGCATGACAACTCTGGATTCAATATTCGAAAGCCAATCTTTATCTGTACTTTTTAATACCGATTTCAATTTAAACATTGCCGTAGCATAATGATTTCCCAGTGAAGGATCTGTAAATTTTTGCATCAATTTTTCGGCAGCAATAAAACTACTTACTTCTTCGCGTGTAAACATAACAGGCGGTAATCTGTAGCCATCCATTAAAGCATAACCAACGCCGGCTTCGCTATAAATTGGAACGCCAGAGGCTTCAAGCGTTCGAATATCTCTGTATATAGTTCTTAAACTAACATCAAAACGATCGGCTAATTCCTGAGCTTTTACAATTTTTTTAGATTGCAATTGAATAAGAATAGCGACAATACGGTCAAATCGTTTTGGAGTTTCGTCAAGCATTTTTTCTAAGGTCAAAGGTTTTGAGGTTCAAAGATACAAAGGTTTAAAGTTTGTAAAAACAAGAAAGCTGTCCCAAATTGGGACAGCTTTTTAGAGTAAATCGTTAAAACGAATTAGAATCTGTACAAAAGTCCAAATTTTGGTTGATCAAAGATGTTTTCAAATAAGTTGATGTTTAATTGAAACGTATTTGATGATGGCCCATTTTCTGGAGAAACACTATTATAAGATAAAATGTTGGCAAGAGTAAAAGTCACCGCAATGTTTTTGGTTAAAAAATAATTTAACCCAACATTAATGTTGGCTGTAAGACTGTTAGTGTCATTAGAACCTGCATTGTTTTCGACCTTATTTCGACCATATCCTAAACCTGCTTCCCCATATGCTTTAAAGCGTTTTTTGTCTAACTCTAAAACGTAGTATCTGGCAAATCCGCCAATTCCAAATACATTGGTTTTGGTATTTGTAGATTCAAATTTGTCGCTTGAGAAGTTTAGTTGCCCTCCAACAGCAAATTTGTCATTTAGAAAGTAGCCAAATTTTGGATTAAAAGCATAAAAGTCTTCATCGCCGCCAGTAGTAATTTGTATAGAACCCTCTATAAACATATCACCATGAGCAAAAGTAATTCCTTTAGCAGTTTTCATTTCAGAATCGACTTGGTTCTCTTGTTGAGCATTTGCAAATGAAAATGTTAACATCGATAAAATAATTAAAAATCTCGTTTTCATAATATTTGGTTTTTAGTGGTGTAAGATTAAAGTTATATTTTTTACGTTAAAATCTACTTTGTTCAAGGTAAAATGTGCTAAAAATCAAGTTATTATCTTTTTATTTTTTATTTTGTAAGTATTTACTTTCTGTTTTTGGAGCTTTAAAAAGTTGTTTTTTTGTAGTTGAAGCATTACATAAAGGTACGCGGTGAAGGATATTATATAAAAACAAAAAACCCGACAACGTAAGTCATCGGGTTTAATCTATATTCTTTGCTCTTTTTTCTAAAATAAAGATCTAGTCATTCAATTTCAAAACAGCCATAAACGCTTCTTGAGGAATTTCAACGTTTCCTACTTGACGCATACGTTTTTTACCTTTTTTCTGTTTTTCAAGAAGTTTACGCTTACGCGAAATATCTCCACCATAACATTTTGCGGTAACGTCTTTACGAAGTGCTTTAATAGTTTCACGAGCGATAATTTTAGCTCCAATTGCAGCTTGAATCGGAATATCAAATTGCTGTCTTGGGATCAATTCGCGTAATTTCTCGGTCATTTTTTTACCAATGTTATACGCGTTGTCTTCGTGAATTAATGCAGAAAGTGCATCAACAGTTTGTGCATTTAAAAGGACATCAAGTTTTACTAATTTCGAAGTTCTCATTCCAATAGGAGAATAATCAAAAGAAGCATAACCTTTAGAAACAGTTTTTAAACGATCATAAAAATCGAATACAATTTCTGCCAAAGGCATATCAAAATTCAATTCAACACGCTCAGTAGTCAAATAAGTTTGATTGGTAATTTGACCACGTTTTTCGATACACAAACTCATTACGTTTCCAACAAAGTCAGCTTTTGTAATGATCGTTGCTTTAATATAAGGTTCTTCAACTCTGTCTAAACGAGAAGGTTCAGGTAAGTCAGAAGGATTGTTTACTACGAAAGGAACTTCTGGTTCTTTTTTGGTGTAAGCCAAATACGAAACGTTAGGAACTGTAGTAATTACAGTCATATCGAACTCACGCTCTAAACGTTCCTGGATAATTTCCATGTGAAGCATTCCTAAGAATCCGCAACGGAAACCAAATCCTAACGCTGCAGAGCTTTCAGGTGTAAAAACTAACGAAGCATCATTCAATTGCAGTTTCTCCATAGAAGAACGTAAATCTTCATAATCTTCCGTATCAACAGGATAAATTCCAGCAAATACCATTGGTTTTACATCCTCAAAACCAGTAATCATATTAGTAGTTGGAGTTTTAGCATCTGTTAGTGTATCACCAACTTTTACCTCTTTGGCTTCTTTAATTCCAGAAATTAAATAACCAACATCACCAGCAGAAATTACATTTTTAGGAACCTGATTTAATTTTAAAGTCCCAATTTCATCAGCAAAATATTCATTGCCAGTAGCCATGAATTTAATTTTTTGCCCTTTTTTGATTTCACCGTTTACAACTCTAAAGATTACTTCGATTCCACGAAACGGATTGTAGTGTGAATCAAAAATCAAAGCTTGTAATGGTTCATCCACATTTCCTGATGGAGGTGGAATTTTTTCGATAATGGCAGCTAAAATATTTTCAACACCAAAACCTGTTTTTCCAGAAGCATGAATAATATCTTCTAATTTACAACCTAATAAATCGATAATATCATCACTTACTTCTTCGGGATTAGCACTTGGTAAATCTACTTTATTTAAAACCGGAATAATTTCAAGATCATTCTCAAGAGCCAAATATAAGTTAGAAATGGTTTGTGCCTGAATACTTTGTGCAGCATCAACAATCAAAAGCGCACCTTCGCAGGCAGCAATAGATCGAGAAACTTCGTATGAAAAGTCAACGTGACCAGGAGTGTCAATTAAATTTAAAATATATTCCTCGCCTTTGTAAGTGTATTCCATTTGTATGGCGTGACTCTTAATGGTGATTCCACGCTCGCGCTCCAGATCCATGTTGTCAAGCAATTGTGCTTTTTCTTCACGAGCTGTAACGGTTTGTGTAGCGCCTAATAAGCGATCTGCCAGTGTACTTTTACCGTGGTCAATGTGTGCAATAATGCAAAAGTTACGTATCTTCTTCATTTTAATATGTCAATTCTCTAAACGAGTTTAAGTAATTTCCGGGTATAAATTTGCGCTAGAGCAATTGCCTTAGAGCATGTTATTAAGGCGCAAAGATAGCGCAAAGTTTTGGATTCTGGAATGTAGATACACGATAGTTAGATTCTGAAATCATAAACCACCGTTAAAATTCAAAATTAAACCCTTTTTCTGTTAATTTCTTATAGATATCCTGATCGAATTTGTACAGTTTTGCGGCTCTGTGTGAGACATCTTGTTGTTTTTCGTCAAGAGCAACCAGTAACTTCATGTGCAAAATTTTTCTGCGAAAGTTAGATTTATCCAATTCGATACCTAATATTTCTTCGTACAAATGCATTAATTGCAAAAGTGTAAATTTTTCGGGCAACAAATTAAATCCAATTGGAGCTTGCTGAACCCTGTTTCGCAACTGCATTAAACTAAAATTAAGAATTTCGTTGTGATCAAAAATTAAATTCGGAATCTCATTAATCTTATGCCATTTACATTCTCTAACCATTAAACTGGCTTTTATATTATAGTCTTCTCGATTTACTAATGTATAATAACCAATCGTTACAACTCTTCTTTCGGGCACACGATTTGGATTTGTAAAAGCTTTTAATTGCTCCAGATAGATATTGTCCAGACTTGTAAGTTCATATACAATTCGGTGCGCAGCGTCGTCAGCACTTTCTTCTTTCTTCATATATCCACCCAAAAGTCCCCATTTTCCAATACTTTCACCTTCGGCATGCTGAACCAAAAGCACTTCGAGGCTTTCTTTATTAAAACTAAATATTACACAGTCAATCGTGATTCCGTCAATAGCTGTTGAGGTACTATTATGATCTGTTTCAGTATTGTTTTTAGAAGATGAGAATGTCATTTTTTGTGATTATAAGCAAGTATTAAAATTCAAAACTAAACCCTTTTTCGGTTAGTTTTTTATAGATTGTTGGGTCAAATTGGTACAATTTTGCTGCTCTGTGCGAAACATCTTGTTGTTTCTCGTCTAGCGCGACCAATAATTTCATATGCAAAATTTTACGTCTAAAGTTTGATTTGTCCATTTCAATTCCTAAAATTTCTTCGTACAAATGCATCAATTGTAATAAAGTAAATTTTTCGGGCAAAAGATTAAATCCTAAGGGAGCCTGACGTACTCTGTTGCGAAGATGTTGAAGACTATAAGATAAAATTTCGTTATGATCGTAAATTAAATCCGGAATGTTATTGATTTTATACCATTTAGCATCAGATGCAGTAAAACCGGCTTTAATGTTATAATCTTCTCTTTTTACCAAAGCATAGTATCCGATAGTTATAACACGTCGCAACGGAAAACGATCCGGATCACCAAATGCTTTTAGCTGTTCAAGATAAATATTGTCAAGTCCCGTAAGTTCATTTAGTAAACGATGAGCGGCATTGTCAGTACTTTCTTTTTTATAAATCCAACCTCCCGGAAGACCCCATTTTCCTTTACTGATTCCTTCTCCATGTTCTACCAAAAGTACTTCAAGACTTCCTTCATCAAAACCAAAAATAACACAGTCAATTGTGATCGCGTTCATTGCGGTTTGCTCTGTTTTTAAAGCTGAATCATCGGATACATTTTTGACCATATGTTACTAAAATTTTGACAAATTAAATAAATTAAATGACGCGTTGCCTTTGCAAAAGCTTTATATTTTTTCTAAAGAAGCAATTTTCTGACAATCAACTACTTGTAATTATGTTCAAAAACCTGCTTTTAAATGATGATCCTTAAATAACTGATTGTCAAACTGCTAATTCTTTATTTTTTTGATATTTTTTTATTCTGTTTAGTTAAATATTTTATCGTATTGACAATAGTTAACTCAGTTTAATTTGAAAAACAAAATAATAACCCTAATATTTTGCTAATATAGAAAAAATGTTTTACACTTGTAGTCAAAATAACCATAAGATAAATTCAATTTGACTATAAGTTTTAAAACGACCAAATATTTCTCGCCTGAGAAAATTATAGTACAGCTATTTTTGAGAGTATTGGGAGTTTATGAAAGTTGAGAATTCAACTAAAAAAGACGGTCAGGCTGATTAAATTATCTTCAATAAGAATGAATAAACTTAAATACAACTAACTATAAATTTAACCAATTCTTAATTATTATGAAAAGCAAATATTGTATAAAAACAACAATGCTTCCGTTTTGTATGGCGCTGCTGCTAAGCGTCTTTGCAATGCAGTCTGGTTTTGCGCAGGAACAATCCCAGTTTGTAAGCGGAAATGTAAAATCGGCAGATGATGGTATGGGAATTCCGGGTGCTTCCATAGCAATCGAAGGAACGAAGACGGGAACATCAACAGATTTTGATGGAAATTTTAAACTGGACGCAAAAGCGGGTAACGTAATTGTTATCAGTTTCATGGGATTTAAAACACAACGTATTACAGTTGGAACTCAAAAAACAATTAATGTTACTTTATTAACAGAAGCGGCAGACTTAAAAGAAGTTGTCGTGATAGGTTATGGTTCTCAAAAGAAAACATTGGTAACCAATGCAGTTACTCAGGTTAGCGGAGATAATCTTGCCAAAACAAATACTACAAATGCATTGCAGGCACTACAAGGGCAGGCAGCCGGACTTCAAATTACTTCTACTTCAGGGCAACCGGGAGAAGCTTTGAAAGTAGTAATAAGAGGAGTTGGTTCAGTAGCGGGGAGTAGCCCACTATATGTAGTTGACGGAATTCTTACGGGTGATATTTCTTATTTGAGTAACTCTGATATCGAATCTATTTCTGTACTTAAAGATGCTGCTTCTGCTGCCATTTATGGTTCTCAAGCTGCAAACGGAGTTGTTTTGGTAACCACTAAAAAAGGGAAAAGAGGAGCTCCCGGAAAAATTACTTTCGATCAATATTACGGAGTACAATCCGTAGCTAGAAAAGTAGATCTATTAGATGCAACAGAATACGCTACAATATTAAACGAAGCAGCGGTTAACTCTGGTAAAAATCCTTATTTTACCAATAGCCAAATAGCCGCATTAGGAAGGGGAACTAATTGGATGGATAAAATGTTGACAGATAATGCTGCAACGAAAAACTTCTCTTTTGGTGCTTCGGGTGGTTCAGATACTTCAGTATATTCTACATCATTGTCTTATTTAGGACAAGAAGGAGTTGTTGGAGGTAAAGATTTATCAAACTACGGACGTTATAATTTCAGATTCAATTCAGAACATAAACTTTATAAAGACGTCGTAACAATTGGTCAAAATTTAAGTTTTGCTTACGTAGATAAAAATGGTATTGGTGTTGGAAATCAATACAACAATGCCCTAAGAAGTGCTTTTCAGGTTTCACCTTTATTGCCAATGTACGATAAAAACGGAAATTATTTTGATACCACAAACAGCACAGAACCTTGGATAGCCGGTACAGCAAATCCTTATGCTTTAATGGAGTATACCAATCAAAATGAAAGTAATAATCAAAAATTATTAGGGAATGTTTATTTGCAAATTGAGCCTATAAAAAACTTGACATTCAAAACAACTTTAGGTCTTGATTATTATGTGTCTGAAGGACATTCGTACACGCCTAAATACCAATTGTCAATTTATGCAAACACTGCTTTTGATAAAGTAAATCAAAACATGAGCAAAAATAAAAGTATTACATGGGATAACTTAGTGTCTTATAAGTTTAATGCTGCCGAAAATCACCATTTTGAAACTATGGTTGGTACATCGTTTATTAATTACGACGCAACTTCGGTAGAAGTTACAAATGCAGATTCTGTTTTTAATGATTTAGAACATGCCTGGATCGATAATACGACGAACAAAGACGGAGCTAAAATTGCTATTAAAGGTAAAAAAGAAGAAAACAAGTTAATGTCTTATTTTGGAAGGTTAAACTACAATTATAAAGAAACCTACTTATTAAATGCGACCATTAGAGCCGATGGATCTTCTAAATTTGCTGCAGGAAACCAATGGGGTTATTTCCCTTCAGTATCTGGAGGTTGGGTAGCTTCAAACGAAGATTTTTTAAGGGATTCAAAAGTATTCAACTTTCTTAAATTAAGGGCGAGTTGGGGACAAGTTGGTAACCAAAGTATTAGATCGTTTCAGTATTTGGCATTAATTAAATCAAATAATACCAACTATACTTTTGGAGATAAAGAAGGTGTTCTTACACCTGGAGCTTATCCGCAAAACATATCAAACACCAATGTAAAATGGGAAACATCAGAGCAAATTGACCTTGGTTTAGATGCAAGATTTTTAAACAATGCATTGAATGTAACTTTTGATGTGTACCAAAAAACAAACAAAAACTGGTTGGTTCTAGCACCAATTTTGGCCACTGCCGGAGCCGATGCTCCATTTATTAACGGAGGAGATGTTGTAAACAAAGGTGTCGAGTTAAGTTTAAACTACCAAAATAAAATTGGAGATTTTAATTATAGCATTAGTGCAAACGGTGCTTACAATAAAAATGAAGTGGGTAAAATACCAACTGTAGACGGACTTATTCACGGATTAAACAATGAACTTTATGACAATGCCGGTGAGTTTTACAGAGCAGAAAACGGACAGCCTTTAGGTTATTTCTGGGGATATAAAACAGGAGGTGTTTTTCAGAATCAAGCACAAATCGATAATTATAAATCAGCAAATGGTGTCGTATTACAGCCAAATGCAGCGCCTGGAGACATCATATATGTAAACACAAACGGCGACGATAAAATAGATTCGACAGATAAAACTAATATTGGAAATCCAAATCCGGACTTTACGTATGGTTTCTCATTGTCTGCAAGTTACAAAGCATTCGATTTTTCATTAATGGCAAATGGAGTAGCAGGAAATCAACTTGTACAATCGTATAGAAACCAAGCAGGTGCTTATGGCAATTATACTTCTGCAATATTAGATCGTTGGCATGGAGAAGGATCTTCGAACACTATACCAAGAGTAACAGAAGACAATAGAAACTTCACACAATTTTCAGATTTGTATGTTCAAAACGGAGATTTCTTAAGAATCAGCACCGTTACATTAGGATTTGATTTAGCTAAGCTGAAACAATCAAAACCATTTTTTGCAAGCCAGTTCAGAGTTTACTTTTCAGTATTGAACCTTTACACTTTTACAAAATACAATGGTATGGATCCTGAAATTGGATTTGGTTCTTCAAATGATGATCAAAAGTTTTCATCAGGTGTAGATGTTGGGTATTACCCAAGACCAAGAACATTCATGTTGGGATTAAATGTTAAACTTTAATAAATAAAAAGATGAAAAATACATATCTATATATTTTCTGTTTGAGTTTATTGTCGCTGGGTTCTTGCAGTTTAGAAACAGAACCTTTAGTACAACAAACAGATACAAATTTTTATAAAACAACAGATGATGCTTACTCAGCATTAGTAGGTTGTTATGATGGAATGCAAGTAGCAACAGGTGCAGGAGGATTAGGAATTCCTGTTATTAGCGAAGTAATGTCTGATGATTGTTTTGGCGGAACCGGAAATTCAGATGGATACAGCTATGCAGCGATAGACGAGTTTGATATTACGCGCTCGCCTGGAGATGTGGATTTACTGAACAACAACTGGATTGCGTATTACAAAGCACTTTTTCGTTGTAATGTTTTCTTGTCCAAAATGGATCAAATCGACTGGAAAGGAAATACCGTTTTAAAGAATACTTATGAGTCAGAAACGAAATTTATCAGAGCCTATCTTTATTTCGAAATGGTACGTTTATGGGGAAGTGTGCCATTGTTAACAGCACCTTCTACCGAAAATATTCCGCAAGCAGCACCAGAAGAAATTTATAAAGTAATCGCACAAGATTTAGTATTTGCTGCAAACAACTTACCAAGCGGTGCCTATACGTCTACAACTAGCGGACGTATTACAAAATGGGCTGCAAAATCACTTCTTGGACGTGTATATTTGTACTACACAGGATATTACGGAAAATCAGATTTAGCCGGAGTAGTAACAAAAACTCAAGCTTTAGGACATTTAGAAGATGTTATTGCAACGAGTGGTCATGGTTTAGTAGCAGATTTTTCTACTTTATGGCCAGCAGCATCAGTTGATAAATATGCAGGAGAAAGCAACAAAGAAATCGTATTCTCTATAAAATATACTTACACAAGTGATTATAACGGAAACACAGATGGTAATCATTGGTTAGTAATGTTTGGAATGAGAGAATTCTCCTCTTACCCTTACGGACGTGGATGGGGTGTTACTGTAAATTCTAAATTATGGAAAGCTTACACCGCTACAGATACAAGACGTGTAGCCACAATGATTGGAATTGACGAAGAAAAAATAAAATTCGACAAACTAAACAGTCAAAGAGAATATACAGGTTACTACAACAAAAAATATTCGCCAATGGTAGACAAAGACGGAAAAGATCTTCCGCTTACTATGGGAAGTCAGTTTTGGGATATAAGTCAATTTCAGGATTATGTTGTGTTAAGATATTCAGATGTTTTATTAATGGCTGCTGAGTTAGGAAGCGGAAATGCTCAGGCTTATTTTGATGATGTGAGAAAAAGAGCTTACAAAGAGAATTTTGTTTCTCTACCTGTAAATTTCGATAATATCATGAACGAAAGACATTTAGAATTTGCTCTTGAAGGTATTAGATATTACGATTTATTACGTCAGGGAATTGGAAAAGCTTCTGGAACAATTGCAGAAACTACAACATTGTTAAGCGGAGGAGTTGCAGGAACAAAAACAATTTCGGCAGCAAAAATCCAGGCAACAAAAGGATTACAACAAATTCCAAATACACAAATCACATTGTCTGGCGGAGTTTTAAAACAAAATGCTGGTTGGTAATTTTAACTAAAAAATGAAAAAAATGAAAAATATAAAATTAGTAATTACATCATTTTTGATGTTAGCAGCACTAATGCTAGTATCATCTTGTTCCCCAGAAACTTATTCGCTAGACGGACCCTTAGCTAAATCTGATATACACTACGAAATAACTCAGGATTTTGTAGTAGACCCGGGAGGAAATACCGTTATACTAAAAAACACAACTCCGGGAGTTGTGCTTACTTGGGATTACGTCACAGGAAAATCCAGCAAAGCAACAGAAACGGTAAAATATGCCTTTAAAGGAAATTATACCATTAAAATTACTGCCGTAACTGGCGGTGGAATTGTCGAGCTAGATCCGGTAACCGTTACAGTAACCAAGGATAATTTAAGTTATGTAAACGATCCGCTTTGGACAGCATTATCTGGTGGAGTTGGTAAAAAGAAATCATGGATAGCAGACAATGGTAAATATGGTTTAGCTCAAGGGGCAATGTCTTATGCAGATCCAAGTTCAGTAGTAGAGTGGAATAAATTTACTCCAAACTGGGAACCTGCAGGAAATGCAAATTCAAGTACAGATGCAGATATGCATTGGGGAAGATACATGACATTTAGCCTTGATGGAGGACCTTTTATGACAGTTAGTGAAGCTAACGGAACAACGGTTCAAAGCGGATCTTATTTCTTAGATATTAATGCGCACACTTTAACTACAACCGGAGCAACTATTCTAAGACCAGATAATTATATTGCAAATGCAAGTAACTGGAACAACAGTTTAAAAGTACTAACACTTACTGAAAATCAATTAAGAATAGCAGTACTTAGAACCAATAGTGAAGGCCAATGGTGGTATATTTGGAACTTTGTTTCTAAAGATTATGCAGACAAATATGTTCCTGTAGTAACAGATCCGGTTCTTGACGAAGGCTTTAATCCTACTTTCGCTCCGGGCGAATTGTTAACCATGTTAACAGGAGGAACAGGCGCAGGAAGAGTTTGGAATCTGGACGGAAAAGGAAACCCGGTTGACTGGGTTGGAAAAGGAATTGGTTGGACAACTGGTGCTTCCAGCTCTTACAATTGGGGATGGAATGATGATTGGACAGCAATTTCAGGTAATTCTTGGATTCGTTTTGATCAATGGGGCGGTAAACTTAATTATACCCGCAGTCAAAATGGAGTTGTAACTTCAGGAATTTTTACCATCAAAGCAGCAACCAATGAAATTGATTTAGGAGGAGAAACACTTCTTCAAAATTCAACTAGCTGGATGAATCCAACCGTAAATGTTATAAAAGTAGTTAAAGCATATAATAAAGATTATTTGCAAAAAGGTATTTGGTTAGGGACATCGTACGATACATCTAAAGATGAATGGTTCGTTTTCCATTACATAATTCCTTAAATTATACATTTTTAGTTTAACAATAACCTGAAAGCAGTTCAATACTTCTTTCAGGTTATTTTAAAATCTCTACTACTATGTTTCAGCTTACTTTATATAAAAAAATAGGATTACTTTTTGCCTGCTTTCTGCTACTAACAGGATGCAAAACATCAAGTGATGAAAAATTTAATAATCGAAAAGTTTCTTTTAATTCAGATTGGAGTTTTCACTTAAATGATAGTATAAAAGACAAAGATACTATTGGCGCTTCAACACAATGGCGAACACTAAATGTTCCTCATGATTGGAGTATCGAAGGAAAATTTGATGAAAAAAGTCCGGCAGGATATGGCGGAGGATCATTAAACGGAGGATTAGGCTGGTACAAAAAAACATTCAAGGTTGCTGCCGCAGATAGCAGTAAAGTAACTTCAATTACTTTTGATGGCGTTTACAAAGACAGCGAAGTTTGGGTAAACGGACATTATTTAGGAAAACGTCCAAACGGATATATAGGTTTTCAATATGAAATCTCCTCATATTTAAATTACGGAGACAAAAACAACGAAATAATTGTAAAGGTTGACAATTCAAAACAACCCAATTCACGCTGGTATTCAGGATCAGGAATTTTTAGAAACGTCTGGATTGAAACTACAGATAAACTACACGTTGCACAATGGGGAACCTATGTGACAACGCCAAAAGTTACGACCGAAAATGCTTCGGTAAATTTTGAGACGACTATTCAAAATCAGAATTCGGATTCAAAAAAAGCAACCGTAACAACCACTATTTTTTATGGTGTAGGAAGTGATCTTAGAAGAATAAAATCGACTAATCAAAATATAACAATTGGTGCAAATGCCAATCAAACTATTAAACAACGAATCGAAGTGCCGAATCCGGTTTTATGGTCAGTTGAAAAACCAGAATTGTATACAGCAGTTACGGAAATTTCGCTTGACAATAAAGTTGTAGATGAGTATAAAACGAAATTTGGAATCAGAGATTTTAAATTCGATTTAAACAAAGGTTTTATTTTAAACGGAAAACAAGTTAAAATAAAAGGAGTTTGTATGCATCACGATTTAGGACCATTAGGTGCAGCAATCAACACGCGTGCTATCGAACGACAATTGGAAATCCTGAAAGAAATGGGCGTAAACGGAATTAGAACATCACACAATCCGCCTGCTCCCGAACTTTTAGACTTATGCGATAAAATGGGGTTTATTGTCATGGATGAAGCTTTTGATATGTGGAAACAAACCAAAACCAAATACGATTACGGAAACGATTGGGACAAATGGCACAAAAAAGATTTAGTAGATCAATTGCTTCGCGACCGTAATCATCCAAGTATTTTTATCTGGAGTATTGGAAACGAAATTCCAGAACAATGGAGTGAAACTGGCGTAACAATCGCAAAAGAATTGGCCGCAATAACACGTCAATATGATAAAACACGTCCGTTAACCGCAGCGATGAATCCGCCGGTAAATATGAATATTGACGACGTAACACTACAATTCGAAAAGAAAAATGTTCAAATTAATCCACTTGCCGCATCCGGTATTTTAGATTTAATAGGTTACAATTATGCACATCAAACGTATGAGCATCATCAAAAGAATTTCCCAAACACACCTTTTATCGCAACCGAAACAACTTCGGGGTTACAAACTCGAGGATATTATGATGCAGTTTCAGATGTCAATAAAAAATGGCCAGTACGATGGGATTTAAAATTTACCGATGGAAATCCCGGAAACACCGTTTCAGCTTATGACCAAACGCAAACACCTTGGGGCTCAACACACGAAGCAACTTGGAAAATTATCAAAAAACATGATTATCTTTCAGGAATGTATATTTGGACAGGTTTTGATTACATCGGAGAACCAACACCTTACGAGTGGCCGTCTGTAAGTTCATATTTTGGAATTGTAGATTTAGCCGGTTTCCCAAAAGATGTTTATTATATGTATCAAAGCGAATGGACGGACAAAACCGTGCTACATATTTTCCCACATTGGAACTGGAAAGCAGGACAAACCGTAGACATTTGGGCATATTATAATAAAGCAGATGAGGTTGAACTTTTCCTTAACGGAAAATCAGTAGGTGTTCGCAGTAAAAAAGGAGATGATTTGCATGTAATGTGGAGAATCCCTTTTCAAGCCGGAACACTAAAAGCAATTTCTCGTAAAGACGGAAAAACAGTTTTGGAAACCGAAATTAAAACAGCCGGAAATCCATCACAATTAAAAGTAACAGCAGACAGAAGTACAATAAAAGCCGATGGAAATGATTTGTCGTTTGTAACCATAGATATTTTAGACGATAAGGGAACTTTAGCGCCAAATGCCAATAACGAGATCAACTTCTCCTTAAAAGGAAACGGAAAAATCGTAGGCGTTTGTAGCGGTGATCCAGTTAGCCACGAACCGTATAAAGGAAATAAACATACGGCTTTGGCAGGAAAATGTTTAGTCATAGTTCAGTCTGATAATAAAACAGGACGATTAGAATTGACGGCAAAAGCGAATGGACTAAAACAAGCCACAATTGTAATCACGACAGAATAAGTTTTCTAATTTTAAATATAGCCACAGATTAAAAGGATTAAAAAGATTTAAATCTGCGTGATCTGCGAGAGAAAGACAAAAGAAAAAAATCCTTTCAAATCCTTTTAATCTGTGGCAAAAAAATAAAAAGTAACCAATGAAAAACTCAAAATTAACCGCATTATTTTCTGCTCTTATGTTTGGACTTCTGACAATTCCAAATGCCTCAGCACAAATACAAAATGCAGATGTGTTAAACGCACCAATAGACATCAGCAAAGATTTTCAGAATTATCTGAACACTTTTTATTTTGCAGACGAATTGGCTTCTTTTGATCCTGCAACAGCAAAAGGAACCATCAAATATTTGCGATACAATTATAAAACACGTCAGGCATTCAACAACATGATGATGAAACCTGATGTAGAAAAAGCAAACGAATTTCCAACAACAGAATATGCAGAAGCTCCTGTTTTGCCATTCCAAATTCAATTTGTTTCAGACAGAACCATTAGAATCAAAACCACTTCAGGTCCACAATTTCATCCGGAAAAAGAATCCCTAATGTTGATTAACGGTGTTGCGCCAAATCATCCGGAATTATGGAAATATGCTAAAATAGAAGGTGGTCACAGTTACACAAGCAAACATGGAAGAGTTGAAATTTTGACAAAACCGTGGCACGTAAAAATCTATGATGAAAAAGGAAAATTACTAACAAGTACACTTCACGATACTGATTTTAAAAATACCTATACACCAACACTTCCGTTTTCGTATGTGCGCAGAAACAGCGATTATTCGAGAAGTATGGGAGCAGCTTTTAGCTTAGAACCAGACGAAAAAATATTTGGTTGCGGAGAATCATTCACACAATTCAATAAACGCGGACAAAAAGTTGTTTTATGGACAGATGATGCCAACGGAATCCAAAATGAAACGATGTACAAACCCGTTCCGTTTTATATGAGTAGTCGTGGTTACGGAGTTTTCATGCACCATTCGACACCAATAACAGTTGACTTTGGGAAATACTTTGGAAGTGCAAACGAAATGTACATTGGAGACGACGAAGCCGATTTATTTTTCTTTATCGGAGAGCCAAAAGACATTTTAGATCAATACACAGATTTAACCGGAAAAGCAGCAATGCCACCACTTTGGTCATTTGGTTTCTGGATGAGCAGAATTACTTATTTTACAGAAAAAGAAGGTCGCGAAGTAGCCAAAGATTTGCGTAAATATAAAATTCCAACAGATGTAATTCACTTCGATACAGGTTGGTTTGATGTAGATTGGAGAAACAACTACGAGTTTTCAAAAGATCGTTTCCCGGATGCTCAAAAAATGATGTCAGATTTAAAAGACGACGGTTTCCATGTGTGTCTATGGCAATTGCCCTATTTCTCACCAAAGAACACATTGTTCCCTGAAATAATGGAAAAAAATCTTGCAGTTAGAGATCGCAAAGGAAATCTTCCGTACGAAGATGCCGTTTTAGATTTCTCAAATCCTGAAACTGTAACTTGGTATCAGGCAAAACTAAAACATTTATTCGATCAAGGCGTTTCTGTTTTCAAAGTCGATTTTGGAGAAGCAGCTCCGCCAGACGGAATTTACCATTCAGGAAGAACAGGATTTTACGAACACAATTTATATCCATTAAGATACAATAAAGCTGTTGCCGAAATCACTCAGAAAGAAAAAGGATACACTTTAATCTGGGCAAGAAGTACATGGGCAGGAAGTCAGCGTTATCCTTTACATTGGGGAGGCGATGCCGAAACTTCAAACGGAGCAATGTCGGCAGAATTACGCGGCGGACTTTCATTAGGATTAAGCGGATTCAGTTTCTGGAGTCATGATGTGGGAGGATTTGCCACAAAATCACCAGAGAATTTATACAGAAGATGGGCACCTTTCGGAATGTTTACTTCACACGTAAGAAGCCACGGAGAACCTCCGCGCGAGCCTTGGTTGTACAGTAAAGATTTCCTTGAAGGATTTAGAAAAGCCGATAATATGCGTTACGAATTAATGCCATATATCTACGCTCAGGCAAAAGAAAGTTCACAAAAAGGATTACCAATGATGCGTGCTTTATTTGTAGAATATCCAAATGATCCGGGCGCTTGGTTAGTAGACAATGAATATTTATTTGGTTCAAGTATGCTTGTTGCTCCGCTTTTTGAAGAAGTTACAGAAAGAGACGTTTACCTTCCGGAAGGAACCTGGATTGATTACCAAACTAAAAAAGTATACCAATCCGGATGGCATAAAATTAAAGCGGGCGAAGTGCCAATCGTAGTTTTAGTAAAAGACGGAACTGCATTGCCTCACATCGCATTAGCACAATCTACAAAAGATATGGATTGGAGTAAATTGACCTTGAAAGTTTATGCAAGTGATGCTACAACTTCGGCGAAAGCCAAAGTTTTTTTACCTGATGGAGATGGCGTTCAGGAAATAACAGTGACTAAAAAAGGAAATAATTTTGAAGTCGCACCTAATGCACTAAACGGAAAAACCACTTTTAAAACGGAGTGGATTAAATAAAAAATATTGCCACAGATTAAAAGGATTATTACTCTCGCAGATTTAGCAGATCATACAGATTTATTTGATTTTTAAAATCAATGAAAAATATAACACAGACTAAAAGAGTAAAATCTGCTCAATCTGTCAAATCTGCGAGAGAAAATAAACACATAGAAAAAAAGAAATCATTTTGAATCCTTTAAATCTGTGGCAAAAAAAATAATCCCAAAAGGATAAAAAATAAGTTTTTGTTGAGTTTTTAAATCGGGTGAAGCCCGCGCGACACCCGATTTATTAGAAAATGAATTAAGAAAAAATACCATGAAAAAACACCTGATTCTTCCCGCTTTATTACTTTCAATTACGATTGGATACAGTCAGAAAAGCAAAAATGCTTATGAATTGGCATCGCCAAACGGGCAAAACAAAATCAAATTCGAATTAATAAAAAATGCTCCAAAATATGCTGTTTCACACGGGAAAACCGAAGTGATAACACCGTCAGATATGGGGTTTTTATTAAAAGGAAATGAAAACTTAAGTTCTGATTTTGAAATCAAAAGCATAAAAAACAGCACTTTCGATGAAACTTGGACACAAGTTTGGGGAGAAAAGAAAAACATAAGAAATCATTACAATCAGCTTTCGGTCGAATTACAGCAAAAAAGCGGAAACAAACGTAAACTTGAAATTCAGTTTCGTGCTTTTGATGACGGAATCGCTTTTAGATATGTATATCCAAAACAAAATGTAAAAGACAGCATTTTCATTATGGATGAAAAAACGACTTTTAACTTAAAAGAAGATGGAAAAGCATGGTGGATTCCGGCAAACAGAGAAAACCGCGATGAATATCTTTTTAAAGATGCTCCTGTAAGTACCTTAGATACTGTTTTAACACCACTTACAATCGAGAGTAAAAGCGGATTAGCTTTGAGTTTTCACGAAGCAAACTTAGTTGATTTTGCCAGTATGACTTTGGTAAACACAACCGGAACGCAACTTAAATCAGATTTAGTGCCTTGGGCAGATGGAGTAAAAGTTCGTGTAAAAGATACGTTTACATCTTCATGGAGAACACTTCAAATAGGAGAAAATCCATCAGATTTAATTACATCTTATTTGATTTTAAATCTGAATGATCCAAACAAATTAAAAAATACTGCAAGTTATTTTAAACCATACAAATACTTCGGAATTTGGTGGGGAATGCACATTGGTAAATATACTTTTTGGGAAAGCGACAAACAAGGCGCAACAACCAAACACGCCGAAGAATATATCGACTTTACAGCCAAAGAAGGATTTCATCATTTATTGATCGAAGGCTGGAACAAAGGCTGGACACCTGCTTGGTACGAAAATCATATGCACATGTTTAGCTTCACCAAAAGCGCAGATAATTTCGACTTAGAAAAAGTTGTAGAATACGGAAAGAAAAAAGACGTAGAACTTATTGGATACCACGAAACAGGCTCAAACTTAATTAACTATTTAAAACAAGTTGATGAAGGTTTTGCATTATACAAAAAACTTGGAATTCATTCCGTTAAAATTGGTCATGTAGGTTCTAAACTGAACATGAAAGAAATGCACTTCGGACAATTTGGAGTAAATTATTTCAGATACATTCTAGAAAAAGCAGCACAATATGATCTAGCCGTTTTATACCACGAATCAATAAAAGACACTGGAGAACGCAGAACTTTTCCAAACATGGTTTCAAGAGAAGCAGCACGCGGACAAGAATACAATGCTTGGAGCGAAGGAAATCCGCCAAACCATTTAACGATTCTTCCTTTTACAAGATTGCTTTCAGGACCAATGGACTATACACCGGGAATTTTTGATGTTGAGGTAAAACAAGGATATCCAGGAAAAAGAGTTCACGGAACCGCAGCACAACAATTGGCGTTGTACGTTACGATTTACGCTCCAATACAAATGATGGCAGATCTTCCTGAAAATTACGAAGGAAAACCAGCATTACAATTCTTAAAAGATGTTCCAACAGATTGGGAAGACACTAAAGTATTAGAAGGAAAAATTGGAGCATATATTACAACAGCTCGTAAAGACAGAAACAGTAATGATTGGTTTTTAGGAACAATTACAAACGAAAATGCAAGAGATGTAAATGTTTCATTATCATTTTTAGATCCAAAAGCAACATACGAAGCGCAAATATATGCTGATGCCGTTGGAACAGATGAAACACATAATCCAGCAGAAATAGCAATTTCTAAGAAAACCGTAAAAGCTTCAGATTCTCTAAAATTACATTTAGGAGGAGCAGGAGGAGCAGCAATTAGATTTAAAAAATTGTAGTTATTGAGATGTAAAGTATAGTATCCTGAAAGGTTTCCTAAACCTGTTAGGTATTGTTTTTACTCGATCCATTATTCCAGTTATAATATTATTAATACCTAACAGGTTTTAGAAACCTGTTAGGAAAAAAAAATAATCAAATGAAAAATTTTTCAGCAATAGCATCTATTTCATTACTTCTCATCAGTATTAATTTGATGGGACAAAATGTAATTGCTGAAAACAGAACCATAAAGGTAAATTACAATAAAACTGCTGGAAAACTGAACACCATGTTCAAAGAATGCATTGGAGCAGGAAGAGCAAACGAAGGTTTACGCGCCGATTGGCAACAACAATTGGCAATGACCAAAAAAGAATGCGATTTTAAATACATTCGAATGCACGGTTTATTGTCTGATGATATGGCAGTTTATCGTGAAGACTCAAAAGGAAATCCCGAATACAATTACCAATATATCGATGCTTTGTATGATTTTTTATTGAGTATTAAAATGAAGCCTTTTGTCGAATTAGGATTTATGCCGTCGGCTTTAGCGAGTGGAAAAGAAACCATTTTTTGGTGGAAAGGAAACGTAACACCACCAAAAGATTATAAAAAATGGGAAGATTTAATTCGAAACCTAACCCAACATTTCAAAGAACGTTATGGAGATGAAGAAGTAAAAACATGGTATTTTGAAGTTTGGAACGAACCCAATTTATCACCGGGTTTCTGGACAGGAACTCAGGATGAATATTTCAAATTATACGATTATGCGGCACGAGGAATAAAAAGTGTAAATCCAGCTTACAAAGTTGGAGGTCCAGCAACAGCAGGAGCAGCTTGGGTTCCGGAAACAATTGAGTTTTGCACTAAAAATAATGTTCCGTTAGATTTTATTTCGACACATACATATGGCGTAAAGCAAGGATTTTTGGATGAATTTGGAACCTCAGGAACCATATTGAATAAAGATGAATCAAGTATAAGCGGAGATGTGATAAATTCACGAAAACAAATTTCAAATTCGGCTAAGCCAAATCTCGAATTACATTATACAGAATGGAGCACATCATATACTCCCGCAGATCCCGTTCACGACAGTTATCATTCTGCAGCTTACATACTTCAAAAACTAAAACAAGTTGGAGATGCTGCAAACTCGATGTCTTATTGGGTTTTTACTGATATTTTTGAAGAAGCAGGACCAAGATTTACGCCTTTTCATGGCGGTTTTGGATTGTTGAATACCCAAGGAATCAAAAAACCGGCTTATTTCTCCTATTCCTTTCTAAATAAATTAGGCGAAACAGAGCTTCAAAATAAAGACACCTCTTCATGGGCAACTAAAAATTCAAAAGGAAATGTTCAGGTATTACTTTGGGATTTTACCAATACACATCCCGGAGATTCGATGAACAATCAAACCTATTATATAAAAGATTTACCATCAAAATCAAAAGGAATCGTAAAAGTTGAAGTCGACGGTTTACAAAAAGGAAATTACACTTTAGAAATCTACAAAGTTGGCTATAAAACAAACGACGCTTACGCGGATTATTTAGCAATGGGAAAACCCCCTCAACTTTCAAAACAACAAGTTGAAACCATCAAGAAGAAAAATAATGGTGATTTGATCGCATCAGAAAAAGTAACAATTGATTCAAAAGGAACATTCAACAAGAATATAAAAATTAATGAAAATGATGTTTTCTTATTGAATTTGGTCAAACAATAATTGTCAAAAAAACTATCTAAAAACTAAAAATAAATCTATAAAGCATGAAAAATAAAATCATATACCTCTCAGTGGCATTGACTTTAGCACTATTTACATCATGTAAAAACGACGTAAAAAGCTCCGATTCTGATTATCCAGATGTGGTTAGGAAAGAATATGCAGGAAAAGAAATAAGCTCAGAACACGATCCAGAAATCGATAAATTGGTTTCTCAAATGACGCTTGAGGAAAAAATTGGAATGCTGCACGGTAACAGTATGTTTACTTCTGGTGGCGTAAAACGTTTAGGAATTCCAGAATTAAAAATGGCCGATGGACCACTTGGAGTTCGTGAAGAAATTTCGCGTGACAATTGGGCTCCCGCAGGATTAACGAATGATTTTGCAACTTATTATCCGGCCGGAGGCGGACTTGCTGCAACCTGGAATCAGGAAATGGCGTATACATTTGGAAACAGTGTTGGACAAGAATTACGTGCCAGAGATAAAGATATGTTACTTTCACCAGCCATTAATATTGTAAGAACACCACTTGGAGGAAGAACATACGAATACATGTCTGAAGATCCATTTTTGAATAAAAAAATCGCAGTGCCGTTAATTGTTGGCTTACAAGACAACGATGTTATGGCTTGCGTAAAACATTTTGCAGCAAACAATCAAGAAACCAACCGAGATTTTGTCGATGTACAAATTGACGAACGTACACTTCGCGAAATTTATTTGCCAGCATTTGAAGCTTCAATAAAAGAAGGTCACGCTTATAGTGTAATGGGCGCTTACAATAAATTTAGAGGAGAATATTTATGTGAGAACGACTATATGTTGAATAAAATCCTTCGTGATGAATGGGGATTTAAAGGCGTTGTAGTTTCAGATTGGGCTGCGGTTCACTCTACAGTAAAATCTTTAAAAAGTGGATTGGATATCGAAATGGGAACACCAAAACCATTCAATGAATTTTTTCTTGCCGATAAACTAATCGCCGCAGCAAAAAACAAAGAAATCTCAGAAGCAGAAATTGATGTCCATGTAAAAAGAATCCTGCGTACTTTATTTCAGGTAAAAGCAATGGGCGCAAAAGATCGTGTAAAAGGAAGCATCGCAACCGAAGCACATTACCAGGACGCTTATAAAATTGCAGCAGAAGATATCGTTTTATTGAAAAATGAAAACAATGCATTACCATTAAAATTAGACGGAGTAAAATCAATCGCCGTAATTGGAAACAATGCAACAAAGAAAAACGCTCTTGGCGGATTTGGTGCAGGAGTTAAAACCAAAAGAGAAATTACGCCACTTGAAGGTTTAAAAAACAGATTGCCATCATCAATAAAAATCAATTATGCCGAAGGATATTTAGAGCGTTATGACGAAAAAAACAAAGGTAATTTAGGAAACATAACTTCAAATGGTCCGGTAACAATCGATCAATTAGATCCTGCGAAAGTATTAGAAGCAGTCGAAGCAGCTAAAAAATCAGATGTTGCCATCATATTTGCAGGTTCAAACCGTGATTATGAAACGGAAGCTTCAGATCGTAGAAACTTAAAATTACCATTCGGACAAGAAGAATTAATTCAGAAAGTATTGGCCGTAAATCCAAGAACAATTGTTGTAATGATTGCCGGAGCTCCGTTTGATATTGATGCAGTAAGTAAAAAAACTTCAGCATTAGTTTGGAGTTGGTTTAACGGTTCTGAAGGAGGAAATGCTTTGGCCGATGTAATTTTAGGAAAAGTAAATCCATCAGGAAAATTACCTTGGACAATGCCAAAACAAATCATGGATTCCCCAGCACACGCCACAAACAGTTTCCCTGGAGGAAAAACCGTTAATTATGCCGAAGGAATTTTAGTAGGATACCGTTGGTTCGATACCAAAAAAATAACACCATTATATCCTTTCGGATATGGATTGTCGTACACCACTTTTGCTTTCGATAATGCAAAAACAGATAAAACTTCATACGCACAAAACGAAACAATCTCAGTTTCTGTAGAAGTTAAAAATACTGGAAAAGTTGAGGGTAAAGAAGTAGTTCAGTTATATTCATCTAAATCAGATTCAAAAATAACTCGTGCTGCACAAGAATTAAAAGGCTTCCAAAAAACATGGGTAAAAGCAGGCGGTTCAAGTACAATTACAATTAAAGTTCCGGTAAAAGAATTAGCTTATTATGATGTAACTTCTAAAAAGTGGACTGTAGAACCAGGAAAATATACATTGAAATTAGGAAATTCTTCAAGAGATATCAAGAAAGAAATTATAGTGACAATTAAATAAATTTCACATTAACTGTAGGTGTTTTTAATGACTTTAGAATGGCAAGTGCTACTTGACGAGTTATTTTCTCAAACACATTTAATGATGTCTAAAATAAAACAACTTAACTAACCAAAACAACCAAATGAAATGAAGAAAATAATTGACCATTACATTTTAAGAACACTTTTGTGTTTGTCATGTATAAGTATTTGGGCCTGCAGTTCTGATAAAGAAATTAAGGATCCGACAGATCCGATCGTTAAAAACTTAACAGTTGATATCAATAAAATTGATTTTCAAAACAAAGGAAATAGCGCCGATGTTATCGTTGGAACAAATACGACCGCATGGACAGTTGCAGCAGATGCAGCTTGGATAAAATTTACCCCAACTACAGGGTTTTCAGGGAGAACCACAGTAACAATTACAGCTTCAGAAAACACAACAGCTATTACAAGAACAGCCGTAGTTACAATTAGTTCAAGCGAAGCCGCTTCGATAAAAATAACCGTTTCTCAAGTAGGCGCAGTAAGTACAGGATTATATCCAAGTTACAATACAAACCCAATTGCAGCAGATCAATCCGGAATGTCGAGCACAGCCGTACAACTGGCAGCAAAAATAAAATTGGGATGGAACATTGGGAATACTTTAGAAGCAACAGGTGGCGAAACCGCTTGGGGAAATCCGAAAGTAACCAAAGCCTTAATCGATGCTGTAAAAGCAAATGGATTTAATGCGGTTAGAATTCCTTGTTCTTGGAATCAAAATTTAGCAAACGCAGCTACAGCACAAATTCAAACCGCTTGGTTAAATCGCGTAAAAGAAGTGGTACAATATTGTGTAGACAACGATATGTATGTAGTAGTAAATATTCACTGGGATGGCGGTTGGCTGGAAAATAATATTACCGAAGCCAAAAAAGTTGAGGTAAATGCAAAACAAAAAGCTTTTTGGGAGCAAATAGCAACAAGTTTACGCGGTTTCGACGAGCATTTACTTTTTGCAAGTGCCAATGAACCAGCAGTTGAAGATGCTGCACAAATGGCAGTTTTAACATCGTATCACCAAACATTTATCGATGCAGTTCGTTCCACAGGAGGAAAAAACGCCTATCGTACATTAGTAATTCAGGGACCAACAACAGATATCGATAAAACAAATAAATTAATGACCACTTTGCCAACAGATACAGCAACAAGTCGTATGATGGTTGAGGTACATTATTATTCACCTTGGAATTTTGGCGGATTAACCAAAGATGAATCATGGGGAAAAATGTTTTATTACTGGGGAGCAAATTATCATTCAACAACAGATACAGGACGAAATGCAACTTTTGGTGAAGAAACAGATTTAGAGAAAAGTTTCAAATTAATGAAAACTCAATTTGTCGATAAAGGAATTCCTGTTTTGTTAGGAGAGTTTGGAGCCATTCGCAGAACGACTTTAATCGGAGATGCTTTAACTTTACATTTAGCATCAAGAGCCTATTACTTAAAAACAGTTGTTAAAACAGCTAAAGCAAACGGTTTATTGCCTTTTTATTGGGATGAAGGAAATCTTGGAAACGAAGGTTTCGGAATTTTTAAACGAAGTGATAATACCGTTTTTGATACTCAGGCATTAAATGCTTTAAAAGACGGATTACTGTAAAATACATAAATTCATCATATAAGTGATATAAGGAAATATAAGTACAGAGAATGCTCAAAGCTTAAATTTTCTTATATCACTTATGTGGTTTAAACCTTAAAACAAAATGAAGAAAAATCTAATCTTTCTTTTTTTCATGATTAGCATAATGTCAAACGCTAATGTCAAAATGCCTTTAATCTTTTCTGACGGAATGGTTTTGCAACGCAACAAAGAAATTCCGATTTGGGGTTGGGCCGATGCTAATGAAAAAGTTGTGGTTCATTTTAACAAACAAACCAAAACGATTCAAGCCGATAAAACCGGAAAGTGGATAATTAAATTAGCGGCCGAAAAAGCAGGTGGACCTTTTGAATTAATCATTACAGGAAAAAATAAAATCATTATAAAAGATGTTTTGGTTGGTGAAGTCTGGATTTGCAGCGGACAATCGAACATGGAATTTCAGGTTTCTAAAACCAAGAATGCCGAAAAAGAAATAGCGGATTCTAATTATCCAATGATTCGTCATTTTGGCGTAGCGCAGGATTTAAGTGGAAAACCAAAAGACGATTTAAAAGCCGGAAAATGGGAAATTTCAAGTAAAGAAACTGTTGGGAATTTTACAGCAGTCGGGTATTTTTTTGCTAAGAAATTGTACGCTGAATTAAAAATTCCAATTGGAATTATTAATACATCTTGGGGCGGAACCAATGTAGAAACCTGGACAAGTCGAGAAGCATTTCAAAAAAGCGATGATTTTAAAACAATGATTGCCGAAGTTCCAACATTAAATATCGATTCTATATCTAAATTGTATGCAAAATCAATGAAAGAAAGAGTTGAAAGAATTCAAGGAACGCCAGTAAGTATTGCAAATGAAATTTCTTTTAAAGAATCATCATTTAATGATTCTTCTTGGAGCGAACTCAATGTTCCCGGATTATGGGAAAATCAAGCTTTAGGAGATTTAGATGGCGTAGTCTGGATGCGAAAAACAATTACACTTTCGGCAGAAGATATTAAAAATAAAGCAGTTTTAAGTCTTTCAAAAATTGATGACGAAGACATAACTTATGTAAACGGAATTGAAGTTGGGAAAAATACCCAATGGGACGCGAAACGTGTTTATGAAATTCCAACAAATATCCTGAAAGAAGGAACAAATACAATTGCTATACGAATTGTTGATAACAGCGGAGGCGTTGGAATTTATGGTGATGTTGCCGATTTAAAATTAACTCTTGGAACTAAAATAATTCCGCTTGAAGGAAAATGGAAATACAAAGTTATTGTAGTAAAAACGTCATTATCGCCAAATAGCTATCCATCTTTATTGTACAATGCAATGGTAAATCCGTTAGTTCCTTATGCAATTCAAGGCGTTTTATGGTATCAGGGCGAGGCCAACGTTTGGAGAGCCAATCAATACAAAAAAGCATTTCCGTTGATGATTACAGATTGGAGAACAAAATTCAAGCAAGGCGATTTTCCTTTTTATTTCGTTCAATTATCAACTTTCAATGAGCAAAACGGAAACAGTAAAGTAGGAAGCCGTTGGGCAGAACTGCGAGAAGCACAACTTGAAACCTTAAAATTGTCAAATACAGGAATGGCCGTAACCACAGATATTGGTAATGCCAAAGACATTCATCCAACAAACAAACAAGACGTTGGTTTGCGTTTGGCAGCAATTGCGTTGAATAATGTGTACAGTAAAAAACAAATCTACAGCGGACCAACTTATAAAGCTCAGAAAGTAGAAGGAGATAAAATCATTCTAACTTTTGATAATATTGGTAGCGGATTATCAACTTCAGATAATTCAGAAAACGTAAAAGGATTTGAAATCGCAGGAGCCGACAAAGTTTTTCATTCCGCGAAAGCGATAATTAAAAATAACACGATTATAGTTTCAAGCGAAAACGTAAAAAATCCCGTAGCTGTACATTATGGTTGGGCAGACGACGATACAGAGATCAATCTTTACAACAAAGAAAAATTTCCAGCATCGCCTTTCAGAACCGATAATTGGGAAATGATTACCGCCAACGAAAAGTATAAAGTCAGTAAATAAAATATCATGATGAAAAAAGCTGTTTACTTATTCATAGGCATAATTTCGCTTACACTCCATGCGCAGCAACAAAACGCAAAAGTGAGTGATGACACTTATCAAAATCCAATATTTGCAGGCGATTATCCAGATCCATCCATAATTAGAGATGGCGAAGATTATTATATTGTACATTCATCCTTCAATTATTACCCTGGATTATTGATTTGGACATCTAAGGATTTAATAACTTGGAAACCCGTAACACACGCGCTTAAAAAAAGTGTAGGTTCAGTTTGGGCGCCAGATTTAGTAAAGTTTAATAACAAATTTTACATCTATTTTCCGGCAAACGAAACCAATTATGTAGTATCAGCCGATAATATAAACGGACCTTGGAGCGATCCTATAGATTTAAAAATTGGTAATATCGATCCGGGGCATTTCGCAGACGAAAAAGGCAATCGATACCTTTATTTTAGCAACGGCGATTATGTGCCGTTGTCTAAAGATGGGCTTTCTGTTACCGGTGCAGGAAAACATGTTTACGATGGATGGAAAATTCCAACCGAATGGTCTATAGAATGTTTTTGTATGGAAGGCCCAAAAGTGCTAAAACGTGGAAATTACTATTATTTAACCGTTGCAGAAGGTGGTACCGCTGGGCCAGCCACAAGTCATATGGTAATATCAGCCAGATCAAAATCGCCTTTGGGACCTTGGGAAAACTCGCCTTATAATCCAATTATAAAAACAAACGACAGCTCAGAAAAATGGTGGTCAAAAGGACACGCAACATTAATAGACGATGCTAGCGGAAAATGGTGGATGGTTTTTCACGGTTACGAAAACGGTTATTATAATATGGGGCGTCAAACGTTGCTACAACCTGTAGAATGGACAAATGACGGTTGGTTTAAAAGTCCTGAAAATATCAAAACCGAAGAACCTATAAAAAAGCCAGCAGGAAAAACAACCAAAAGCAACTTTACACTTTCGGATACATTTTCTGGAACAGAACTTCGACCACAATGGCAATTTTTTGATCATTATGATGCCGAAAGATTTAAGCTAACACCAAACGGAATAACAATAAAAGCAAAAGGCAACAACATTGGTAACAGTTCTCCGCTTTTATGTACACCATCAGACCATTCTTATACCGCAGAAGTTGAAGTCGAAATAGAAGGAAATGCCACAGCAGGATTAATCCTTTTTTACGACACAAAATTGTACACTGGTATTGCGGCAGACAGTCAAAATGTTTTAGCCATATTGCGATCATGGCAATTCCCTACTCAAAAAGGAGTGAACAAAAAGCATTTATTTCTTCGCTTAGAAAAAAAGCAACAACTCGTGAATATGTTTTATAGCATTGACGGAAAAGAATGGAGAAAAATTGAAAACTCAGCCGAAGTATCGTCCTTTAATCACAATGTTTTAAGTGGTTTTATGAGTCTTCGTTTAGGGCTTTCTTCCGTTGGTGAGGGTGAAGTTACATTCAGAAATTTCGTTTATAAAGCGACGAATTAAGTTCGAAATAAAATTTACAATGATTATTAGGGTGTGACCATACCGAGATAAGAAGGCAAATATACCTTGCGTAAATACACCTTCTGATCTCGGTACGGTCGGGTTATCCGCTCCGCCGCGGCGGATTGCTCCTATCTCTTACGCGCGCAAATTGAGTTTAAATATTCTCATAACAAAGATGTAAATCAAGATTACATTTAACAATCAATTTAAATCTCATGAAAAAAAACTGGAGGGTATTTGTGCGGTGTTTCACAATAACAAATTAATATTGTCAAAATATCCCAAGTTTCGGATTAATTCAAAATTTAAAAATAACATATCGATATGAATTCAAACCTCATAAAAAAAGCACTTTTTGTTTTTGTTTTCTTCTTTTTCTATGCAAACATAACCGCGCAATCCAAGCAAATTTTGTGGTACAATCAACCCGCAGAATTTTTTGAAGAAAGCCTGGTTTTAGGAAATGGAAAAATGGGTGCAACCGTTTTTGGTGGTGCAAACTCCGATAAAATTTATTTAAACGATATCACACTTTGGTCGGGCGAACCCGTAAATGCCAATATGAATCCAGAAGCTTATAAAAATCTTCCGGCAATTCGTGAAGCACTTAAAAACGAAAACTACAAACTAGCCGAAGAATTAAATAAAAAACTTGAAGGTAAAAACTCCGAATCGTACTCGCCTCTGGGAACATTAGAAATCAATAATTCAGAGAAAGGAAAAGCAGTCAATTACCATAGAGAATTAGATCTTTCGAATGCCGTATCAAAGGTGAGTTACGAAATGAACGGTATAAAATTTACCCGTGAATATTTTGTGTCGGCACCAGACCAAATTATGGCAATTAAATTGACAAGCAGTGTAAAGGGAGGTTTAAATTTTGATATTACTTTAAAGAGTTTACTAAAATCAAATGTTGAAGTAAGAAATAATATTTTGGTAATGACTGGAGTTGCTCCAATTCATGAAAATCCCGGATATACAGTTTTGCCAAAATACCTGGAAGTAAAAGAAAGAGGAACAAGATTTACAAGTTTGATCCAAATCAAAAAAACGGACGGAAAAATTACAAGTTCCAGAGAATCTTTAAGCTTAAAAGATGCTACGGAAGCTATTATTTATGTTTCGGTTGCCACAAGTTTTAATGGATTTGACAAAAATCCTGCAATTGAAGGATTAGATGATGTGTCAATTGCATTGCAAAAGCTGAATAAAGCTTTTGTAAAACCATTCAATGAATTAAAAGAAACTCACATTGCCGATTATCAGAAATATTACAATAGAGTAACTTTAGATTTAGGAAAAACAACCGCACCAGATTTACCAACAGACGAGCGTTTGTTAAGATATTCAGAAGGAAAAGAAGATAAAAATCTTGAAATATTATATTTTAATTTCGGACGATATTTACTGATTAGTAGTTCAAGAACATTGGGAGTTCCTGCCAATCTGCAAGGACTTTGGAATCCATATCTAAATCCGCCTTGGAGCAGTAATTACACCATGAATATCAATTTGGAAGAAAATTACTGGTTGGCAGAAAACACCAATCTATCCGAAATGCATTTGCCACTTTTAAGCTTTATTAAAAACCTTTCGGTTACCGGAAAAGTAACGGCAAAGACTTTCTACGGCGTAAATGAGGGTTGGGCTTCTGCTCATAATTCTGATATCTGGGCAATGACAAATCCCGTTGGAAATTTCGGGAAGGAAGATCCGAGTTGGGCTTGCTGGCCATTATCAGGAGCTTGGTTGAGCACACATATTTGGGAGCAT
>Ga0302173_10000087_pt1 | contig 44527 bp, 27 predicted proteins | sample I_Fen_N3_1_FD_198785 | JGI IMG/M metagenome (GOLD analysis project Ga0302173, IMG submission 198785) | Peat permafrost microbial communities from Stordalen Mire near Abisko, Sweden - I_Fen_N3_1 | ecosystem: Environmental > Terrestrial > Soil > Wetlands > Permafrost | place: Sweden: Abisko... | reverse complement strand
AAGTTTCTTTAATTCCAACCACGCTCGATTTTGCATCCTTATGATTTTCAAAAGGATTTACCGGCATAATGTATTTTTTAAGCGGAACAATTCGGTGTAATAAAAAGTTTGCAATAATCTTGAAATTAGGTTCTCTTTCGAGCATTAATTTCAAAAGTAAAATACCATCAATTCCTCCAAGCGGATGATTTGAAATGGTAATATAAGCGCCATCTTTAGGTAAACGTTTTAAATCTTCTTCAGGAATTTCGAATTTGATCTCCATTTCATCCAAAATTCCGTTTAAAAACGCAACATCTTCTAAATGTTTATTGTGGTCGTAAATTTTATTAAGGGTAGAAATTTTAAGGACCTTCATAAGAATCCAGCCTGAAAAAGTACCAAAAACTCCGTACTTCTCAACATTTATTGCCTTTGCAACTTCTTTCGCGGTGACTAAACCCATGTAGTATTTTTAATTTATTAGAGCAGCGAACAAAGATAACAAAAAACTCTACTTTTCGCCGTTTCAAACACAAACTTTCCACTTTTTTATTACATTTGGAATCCAAAAAAAATCACTAATGAAAATTATTTCTTATAATGTAAACGGAATTCGTGCTGCAATAGCTAAAGGTTTTATCGAATGGCTGCAACATGCAAATCCTGATGTTATTTGCCTTCAGGAAATAAAAGCTACTGAAGAGCAAATTCCGGTAAACGATATAACGGCTGCCGGCTATCCTTATCAATATTATTATCCGGCAACAAAAAAAGGCTATAGCGGGGTTGCTATTTTATCCAAAATAAAACCCAATAATGTAGTTTACGGAACGGGAATTCAACACATGGATTTTGAAGGACGTAATCTTCGTGCCGATTTTGACGACTGTTCTGTAATGAGTTTGTATCTTCCGTCTGGAACAAATATCGAGCGATTAGACCATAAATTTATGTTTATGGATGATTTTCAAAACTACATTAACGAACTAAAACTAACAATTCCAAATTTGATTATTTGTGGAGATTATAACATTTGCCATGAAGCAATCGATATTCACGATCCGGTTCGTAACAAAACCGTTTCTGGTTTTTTACCTCAGGAACGCGCCTGGCTTGATGGTTTTATGAAATCGGGTTTCGTTGATAGTTTCCGTCATTTTAATAAAGATCCTCATCATTATTCATGGTGGAGTTACCGCGCCGGAGCCAGAGGAAATAATAAAGGTTGGCGTATTGACTATAATTTAGTGAGTGATTCGTTGCAGCACAGACTAAAACGTGCGGTTATTCTTCCAGATGCAGTACATTCAGATCATTGTCCGGTTTTAGTTGAAATCGAATAAAATTTGGTATTGTTCTTGTTGAGAGAGTTGTTGTTTTAACGCAATTCTAAGCATAGTAAAAATAGGGAGCTATTTCCTGCTATCCGTTTCAATCTTTTGTGCCGAACCCCGGCACAAAAGGATTTTTACTTCTATCAGGGCTAGGGTTTTGCGTTAAACAAGAAAATTTGCAATAATTAATTGCGTTCCAAATAAAATCTAAAAATAAAATGATTAAAAAAACTTCCATCGGATTGTTGCTTTTAGCTTTGACTATGACGTCATGCGTGTCTAAGAAAATTTATAATGATCTTGAAACAAAATATTCAGATCTAAAAAAAGAAAACCGTTCTATCGCTGATGAAAATGCCGATTTGCAAAAGGCAAAAAATCAACTGGAATTAGATCGCGATGCTTTGACTAAAGATTTAAATAGCACAAAAGATGAATTGGCAAAACAAAAAGCCGATTTAGCAGCAGCGCAAAATAAATTTAAAGTTCTGCAGGATTCATACAATGCACTTGAAAAAAACAGCAACGATGCATTGGAGAAAAACATGAATAAAAATCGTGAGTTGCTAGCGCAATTAGAAGCAAAATCTAAAAAATTGGCCGAAGAGCAAGCAAGTTTAGATAAAACGGCAAGTCGATTAAACGAACTTGAAGCTATGATTGCTGCAAAAGAAGAAGCAATGAAAAAGCTAAAAGAAACTTTATCTAAAGCTTTAAACGGTTTTGAAGGTAAAGGTTTGACAGTAGAACAGAAAAACGGAAAGGTATATGTTTCTATGGAAAACAAATTGCTTTTTAATTCAGGAAGCTGGGCAGTTGGTACCGAAGGTAGAAAAGCAGTCGTAGAATTAGGAAAAGTTTTGGGAGATAATCCGGATCTTTCGGTTCTTATCGAAGGTCATACAGATGATGATCCGTACGCAGGTTCTGGACCAATTGCAAACAACTGGGATTTGTCTACAAAAAGAGCTACAGCAATTGTAAATATTTTAAGTGAAAATACTAAAATTAACAAACAAAAATTAACAGCAGCTGGTCGCAGCGAATTTTCTCCGCTTGCAAGTAATGCAACTCCCGAAGGAAAAGCTAAAAACCGTAGAATCGAAATCATCTTAACACCAAGATTGGATGAAATCGCTGAAATGCTTAATAGTATAAACTAAGATGCTAAGTCTCTAAGGGACTAAGATTCTAATTTTTTTTAAATTGAAGGGCTCAGAGTTTTAACTTTGAGCCTTTTTTTATTTTCAAAAACCTTGTACTTTTTTTAACCTTTGTCGAATTCTCAATTGAAAAATACCTTTGTATCTTTGAGCCTCTGCAACTTTGAACCTTAGAAAAAAAATGAAATACACAACATTACCCAATACCGATATAAAAGTTAGTAAAATTTGCTTGGGAACGATGACTTTCGGTCAGCAAAATACAGAAGCCGAAGGACATGCTCAAATGGATTATGCTCTTGAAAGAGGAGTTAATTTTTTTGATACAGCCGAGATGTATTCAGTTCCTGCAAGTGAGGTGACTTACGGAAGTACCGAAAAAATCATTGGAACCTGGTTTAAGAAATCCGGAAATCGCGATAAAGTAATTTTAGCATCAAAAATCGCAGGTCAAAATCCGAGTTTTGGTTATATGCGTGAGAAATTAGATTTCTCCCCGGAAAGTATAAAATATGCCGTTGAAAATAGTTTAAAAAGACTTCAGACTGATTATATTGATTTATATCAAATGCATTGGCCGGAAAGAAAAACGAATAATTTTGGACAGCGTGCTTTTCATGGACATGATGATGTTTGGGAAGATAATTTTAGAGAAATCCTTGAAACATTTGACGGATTAATCAAGGAAGGAAAAATCAAACATATTGGTGTTTCTAACGAGAATGCTTGGGGAATGATGCGTCTTTTGGAAGAAAGTAAATACAATAATCTGCCAAGAATTAAAACCGTTCAAAATCCTTATTCTTTATTGAATCGATTGTTTGAAGTAAATTCTGCCGAAGTTTCAAAATATGAAAATGTGGGGTTATTAGGATATTCTCCTTTAGCATTTGGAGTCTTGACGGGTAAATTTTTAACTGGAGAAAGTCATCCAAAAGCGAGAATTAATCTTTTTCCACAGTATAAGCGTTACAATAGTGATCAATGTACACAAGCAACAAAATTGTATCTGGAAATTGCTAAGAAACATGGTTTAACCTTGACAGAGTTAGCAATGGGATTTGTGTTGCAGCAGCCATTTTTGACAAGTGCAATTATTGGGGCTACAACATTAGAGCAGTTAAAAGAAAATATCGATACAATAGATGTAGTGCTTTCTAAAGAGATCCTTGCTGAGATTGATGCTGTTCAGGCTATTATTCCAGATCCCGCGCCATAAATTTAACAATTAATAAAATAAAAATCCACAAAATGCAAAACGCAATTTGTGGATTTTACTTTACACGCTAAAATTTCCAATTAGTTTTTGATCATAATCGTATTTCTCTTCATTTGGGAAATTTCCATTTAAGTCAGGGAAAACTAATTGTAGATATTTATAATTGCGATTTTCATAAAATTTAATAGAAGTAAGAACGTAGTCTTCCAAATCATTATTATCTAATTTTATAAAATAAATAGGAAATCGATCTGTTAAATCGTTAATCTTTATGTTTATTGGAACTTCTTTGAATTTATATTTTTCAGCATAATTTTTAATAATTTCTCCTGATAAATTTGGTCCAAGTCCTGAAATAAATAATTCTGGTATTTTGAAATTTTCAAATATCCCAGTAGAGTAAGCAAAGGGTGTGAAGTTTTTTTCTTCGAGTATTGCAGTAGTATGATAACCAATATTATTAATATTGTCGTAAACTTGCTTAAAATATATTTCCTTCTTTGTTTCTTCTTCCATTTTTATTCAATTACAAATCAAATTCATCATCTCTCGCCAAAGAATCAGCTGGAATTGCTGTTGAATCTGGAGCTTTTATGCGTATCAACGAACGGGCATTTCCTGAAATATAAACCGGTCTAAGGCCTCCAATGGTATCTTCAGAAACCAAAACGCCACGACGTAACATTAAGTTGCTTAAAAATTTCTGATTTTTTACCGCAAAATCTTTCAAATTGCCCTGATCGTTAAACTGATACATGAATTTACGAGGTTTCGGAATAATTGTAGCCAAGAATAAACATTCATTCAAAGTCAAATCTGCAGGTCTTTTTTGAAAATAAAAATGACTTGCTTCTCCAATTCCATATACATTTGGCCCCCATTCGATGATATTAAAATAAACTTCGAGCATTCTTTCCTTACTCGCAATGCGGTTGTTTTCTAAAATATAAACTAAAAGGATTTCTTCAAGCTTTCGCGAAAGCGTTTTTTCACGCGTCAAGAAAACGTTTTTAATCAACTGCATACTGATTGTACTGGCGCCTCGAGAGAACTTTTTGGTTTTAATATTTTTTATAATCGATTGTTTAAAAGCTTCGTTAATAAATCCGCGATGCGAGAAAAACGATGGATCTTCGGTAGTTAAAACAGACTTTCTTAAATAAGGCGAAATCTGATCTAAAGGCGTATAGTTTGGATTTGCATTTCCAACCAAAATTGGACGTTGCAATACATTTTGAATTATGGCGCGATAAACAAATTCGCCGTTAAGTTTATTCAAGTCGGCCTCGCCATATTTTGTGATCCGTAAATCTTCTTTATTAAGTTTACTGTCAAAAACTAAATCATTAGGATTGTTTTTATTGAATTTGAAATCTAGTTTATAATCGAAATTTCCAGTAGCTTCCATTCCTTGAAAATGCGTGAATAAACCATCCGGTAGCGAAACGATAAAGTCTTGCGCTTTCATTTTTGGGATATCAACTTTCAAAGTGTAAGTAGTGTCTTTTTCTGTATTATAAGACATATAAGGCTTTACTTTTATCTTATTCAATTGCATTGTTGAAGTACTGTCGATCGAAATAAAATCATCTCCCAATAAAAAGCGATAATCAAAACGGGCATTTTTAATGACAACGTCTTTACTTGCAATTTTTGGATGATTGATTTTTAAATTGGCGATAGAAGTGAAGCCGTCAATATGAAGTTCGCTTCCGTCTTTTTCTATGTTCTGAACATTTAAACGAATCGAATCAAAACTAGCTTTCAAATTGTAGCGTTCGTCTAAATAAGGAACGCGAATGGCTCCAGTATCTAAATTAAAGAATCTGATATCTGCTTTTTTATTTCTTGGGTCAGCAAAGCCTTTTATGTTCCAGCGCTGATCGAAATCTTTACTTTGAACATGAAGATTGGTTTCGAGTTGTTTGTTGTCTAAAACAAGTTTATTGATTGCAATAGAGGCTTTTTTGCCGTTATCGTCAATTCTGAAATTTAAGTTTTCCAACTTCATATCAGTTGGAACCAGATTTAATAACTTTGAGATAATTCTATAAGCAAAAGTGGCGTATTTGCGCTTTTCGTTTTTATCCGAATCTGTTTTGTCCTTTTTTAGGAAAGCATCAAAATTTCTGATATTTCCTTTTTTTACTAATTGAATGTAGCCGTTATTGATATGGAGTGTTCCAACTTGAATATCTCCAATTAATAAATTGGCCAGACTAATGCTGGTTTCTATTTTGTGAATGTGACAAAGTGTGTCGGCATTTTTTGGAACCAGAATAACGTCTGTCAATTTGATTCCTGATAAACCATTAAAAGAAGCAGATTTTACAGAAAATGTACTATTGTATTCTGTGTTCATTTTGTTGGTTACTTTTACAATAGCTTGTTTTAAAAGTGAATCGCGAAAAATGTAAAAGCCTAAAAAAAGCACTACTAATACGATGATGAGTATTAAGAGTGCTTTGTATATTTTTTGTTTTGGAAATTTCATAAAGTAAATTTATAACAAAATTATCCAAAAAGAATACCTGCAACATCTTCAATTTTTGCAACAAGCTCAATTTTGATTCCGGTATTTTTTAAAGCAATTTTATTGTACTTAGAGACAAAAATAGTTGTAAATCCTAGTTTTTCGGCTTCCTGAATGCGTTGATCCACTCGGTTTACAGGGCGAATTTCGCCCGAAAGTCCCACTTCGCCAGCAAAACAAAAACCTTTTGTAACCGGAATGTCTTCATTAGAGGATAAAATGGCAGCAACAACCGCAAGGTCAATTGCGGGATCGTCAACAGAAATTCCGCCGGTAACATTTAAAAAGACGTCTTTTGCGCCTAAACGAAATCCGGCTCTTTTTTCTAAAACAGCCAAAATCATGTTTAGCCTTTTGGCGTTGTAGCCAGTGGTACTGCGTTGCGGCGTTCCATAAACTGCAGTACTTACAAGCGATTGTATTTCGATCATCAGCGGGCGCATTCCTTCCATGGTTGTGGCAATTGCGGTTCCTGACATTTCTTCGTCTTTGTGTGAAATTAAAATCTCTGACGGATTACTAACTTCTCGCAAGCCACTTCCCAACATTTCATAAATTCCTAATTCGGCAGTAGAACCAAAACGATTTTTTAGTGAACGTAAAATTCGGTAAACATGATTTCTATCACCTTCAAATTGCAAAACAGTATCGACCATATGTTCCAGGATTTTTGGCCCAGCGATGTTTCCGTCTTTTGTAATATGTCCAATTAAAATAACCGGAATATTGGTTTCTTTTGCAAATTTGATCAACTCGGCAGTAGTTTCTCTAATTTGAGAAATACTTCCGGCTGTCGATTCTATGTAATCAGTATGTAAAGTCTGAATCGAGTCGATAATGACAATTTCAGGTTGAATGGCTTCAATTTGTTTGAAGATGTTTTGCGTCTTGGTTTCCGTCAAAATGTAGCAATTATCGCTATTTGGCGTTATTCTTTCGGCACGCATTTTTATTTGTTTTTGGCTTTCTTCACCAGAAACATATAAAGTTTTATAAGGCAGTTTTAATGAAATTTGAAGCAAAAGTGTACTTTTTCCAATTCCCGGCTCACCGCCCAAGAGCGTTAAGGATCCCGGAACGATTCCACCACCTAAAACGCGATTTAACTCGCCATCAGTGGTATCCATTCGAATTTCCAGAGCAGAATCAATTTCATTGATTTTTAACGGACGAGGAGCTTTGCCGCTTGAAGTTGGTTCGCTTTTCCATGCTACTTTTTCTTGCTTCTGAATAATTTCTTCAGCAATAGTATTCCATTCTTTGCAGGCATTGCATTGCCCTTGCCATTTGGCATATTGAGTTCCACAATTCTGGCAAAAAAATGAAGTTTTAACTTTTGACATTATTTACTGGTTTTTGCAAGTGCATTCATTTGGTCCATTTTTTCATACATTAAATCTTTGGTAAGATCTCCAATTGGTTCCATTTGAGATGCATTTTGATATTTTTTTGAAGCTCTCTTTGGATCGCCCATTTTTTCGTACATCAATCCTAATTCATATTCTCCTAGCATAGCTTTTGGATAATTGACATTTCCAATTTCGGCCATTTTACCCAATTCGTCGTACGCATTCTTTTTTAGGATAAGTGTTTCAATTACTTTAAAATCACTTATTCTTACAGGGATCTGAACACCCAAAACTTTAGACATCGCAGTGTATTTGTTTTCTAGATAATCTGCGTAGCCTGTTTCAAGAATAGCAATTTTATTATTGTATTCCGCTGAGTTGATTGGTTTGTATACTTCAAATATTTGGTACAAAGCACTCGGAATCGCATGTAAGACTTGAGTGTAATGTGTTGTGCCTTTAAATAAATCGTATTTATAGTTTACTAACGGATTATTTGCAATTTTAATATTGCTGTCTAATTTTTCTATAGGTTCTTTGATTTTTTTATTATCGCCATCTGCAACTGATAAATAGTAAAATAAAGGTTCTGTTGCTTTGGCAAATTTTTCAGGAATTCTAACTTCCATTTTATTGGCAAGTTCAGGACTAAAAGAAATGTAAGCATTAAAAAGAGGCTTTTCTTTGTATAAATAAAAATTAATAAAACTTGCTGTAACATCATGACCCGCAATAATTCTAAAAGGCGATGTGCGGTATTTTTTTTCGATATACGGAACTAATTCGGCACCAATAAATTCAAAAAAATCGGCTCCTTTTTCAAACGGAAGACCAGTTCCCTGATCAACAGTTGTGTCGTCTTCGCGTTCGTCATTTTTATTTTGATGAACTCCAATTATAATTACTTCGGGCAAATCGCCCCAATAAGCGCCATAACTTAAAGCTCCGGAGAAAGGATCAAATAAATAATCTCCATCGAGTAAGTATAAAACAGGGTATTTTTTTTCTGGATTCGCTTCGTACGATTCAGGAAGTCCAATTGTTATTCTTCTTTCTACACCAAGTTTTTGAGATTTGATGTTGTCAAATGTTTTTTGCGAAAAAGCAGAAATGGAAATTAAAAGAAGTAGTAGGTAAACTTTTTTCATGAGTTGGGGCATTTCAGTGAATTAAAAAGTATATTAATAGTGTAGCAATATAATACTTTATTTGCTTTTTTATTGATGTAGGATTTTAAAAAAAGCAACGAAATATTACAGCCAAATTTATTTTGTTTTTGGACAAAAGAAAGCTTGTTTGTGCAAAAACAATTTTGACAAACTAGAAGAAAGTTATAATGTAAATGAGAAATTTAGGTTAACGAATTATCGTTTTCATTTGGGAAAATGATCCATGGTTTGAAGGTTTTAGCTTCTTCAAATTCCAGAGTTGCATATGAAATGATAATGATGATGTCGTCTTTTTGAACTTTTCTGGCAGCAGGTCCATTCAGCGTTATGTCTCCTGAATTTTTCTCTCCTTTTATAGCGTAAGTTTCAAAACGTTCGCCATTATTAATGTTTACAATAGATACTTTCTCACCTTCAATAATATTTGAGGCTTCCAGTAAAGTTTCGTCGATAGTAATACTGCCAATATAATTTAAATCAGCTCCAGTTACTTTTACTCGATGAATTTTTGATTTTATAACTTGAATTTGCATGTTGCAAAGGTAAATTAATTTAATGAAATGGTGTCAATCAACCTAATAGAATTAACAAATACTGCTATAAATGCGCGGTAATTTTTGTCTTCGTTTTTTTGATCTATAGGTAATAATGTAGATTCGTCGGCAATAACAAAATATTCGAGTTCAAACCTTTTGTTGTCTTTGAAAGAATTTTCGACAAATTTTATAGTTTCTTCCGGGCTATTGTTTTTGAATATTTCTTTCGCTTCGGTTAAAACCTTATAAATTATTGCGGCTTCTTTTCTTTCTTCGGGAGTTAAGCGCTCATTTCGAGAGCTCATGGCAAGTTGGTTGTCTTCTCTAAAAATTGGGCAGCCCACAACATTTACCGGTAAATTGGTCTTTTCGACCATTTTTTTAACGATTTGTAGTTGTTGAAAGTCTTTTTCTCCAAAATAAGCATTTGTTGGAGTAACAATTTCAAACAATCTTTTTACAATAGTTCCAACACCGTTAAAATGTCCTGGTCTGAATTTTCCTTCCATCTGATTTTCTAAACCGTCAAAATCAAATGATTGCGAAATGGTGTGTCCTTCATAAATATCATCTACAGAAGGAGCGTATAAAATCATTTTGTCACTTAAACCTCGCATTTTTTTTACATCTTCTTCAAGAGTTCGCGGGTATTTGTCAAGATCTTCGGGGTTGTTGAATTGGGTTGGGTTAACGAAAATACTTACAACTGTGTCGTCGTTTTCTTTAAGTGATCTTTGCATTAAAGCCAAATGCCCTTGGTGTAAAGCGCCCATTGTTGGTACAAATCCGATAGTCGAATTCGCAGTTTTGATAGTTTTTAAATAGGCTATCAAAGCTACTTTACCGTAGAAAATATGCATGGCAGGATTATTAAAATTTTATGCAAACATAATATATTAGTTATAAACTGCATAAAATTTTGTAATTTTGCAACGTTTTTATTACCAAAAATTAAGTAAAATACTATTATGAAAGATAAGAGGATATTATACGTATCATCTGAAGTCGTGCCTTATTTGGCTGAAAATGAGGTTTCTTTAATGTCTTATGACGTTCCAAAAATGATTAACGATCAAGGAGGTCAGATAAGAATTTTCATGCCAAGATATGGAAATATCAATGAAAGAAGACATCAATTACACGAGGTGATCCGACTTTCAGGGATGAATTTGGTAGTGAATGATTTAGATATGCCATTGATTATTAAGGTAGCTTCAATTCCAAAAGAGAGAATTCAGGTATATTTTATCGATAATGATGAATACTTTAAGCGTAAAGCAACTTTTGCTGACGAGGAGGGGGTTTTGTATCCTGATAATGACGAAAGAGCAATATTTTTTGCAAAAGGAGTTGTAGAAACGGTGAAAAAATTAAACTGGGTTCCAGATATCATTCACGTTCATGGTTGGTTGGCTGCTATGTTGCCAATTTATATGAAACATTACTACAAAAACGAAGCTTTGTTTTCTGAAACTAAAATTGTGACCTCTGTTTATGGGCAATCTTTTGATGAGAATTTAGATTTAGAAATGATCAATAAAGTTAAATTTGATGGTGTTCCTCATGAATCAGTTGCTGATTTAGAAACTCCAAATTACGAGAATATCTTAAAAGCTAGTATTTTACACTCTGATGCTGTAATTATTGCGTCAGAAAATGTATCCCCAAGTTTAACAAAATTTATAGAATCTTCAGGAAAACCTTTTTTACCTTTCGCCACGAAAGATGCATTCGCTGAAGCGTATACAAATTTCTATAAAACAATGGGACTTTAAATTTTAACTTTATTATTAAACATGTACAATACTTCTTTTATTAAGAAAATTCTAGTAGTTGCAACAGTTGTTCTTTTATATTCTTGCGATAAAGATTTTAATGCGATTGGCGATGGTTTGATCGGTGATGATCATTTTGGTTTAGAATTAGAAAAATATGATGTTTTAGCTTTTAACCAGGAAGTTACTCCGGTTCAATCAAATGGATTGACGCTTTATGGTTTGGGTATTTTTGATAATTCGGTTTTTGGAACCAGTAGCGCAAATTTTGTTTCTCAGGTTGCTTTGGAAACCATTGCGCCAACTATTGGTGAATCGCCAGAAGTAGAAAGTGTAGTGCTTACAGTACCTTATTTTAATCATATAAAAAGTACTGCTGCAGATGGTAGTAATACTTATGTATTAGATTCTATTTATGGAGATCCTAATGGTAAGATTAAATTAAGTGTTTATGAGTCTGGAGTTCAAATGCGTTCATCGTATTTCGATGGTGGTTCTCAATTTGCTCAATTATATTATACAAATCAGGATCCTGATTTTTTTGGTAATGTAATAATAGACCCAGCGACTAATAAGCCACTAAATGACGATGCTGATGTGTCGCAAAACGAGGCATTCTTTTTTGATCCTAAAGAAACTGTAGTGGTTACTAAAGATGATGCGGGTAAGGAAACGACAACTAGAACTGCTCCGCAAATGAGTCTGAATTTGAATAAGAATTTTTTCTTAAACAAAATACTTAAAGCACCAGCTGTAAAACTTTCTACTCCGAGTCTTTTTCAGGAATATTTTAGAGGTTTGTATTTTAAAGTTGAAAAATCAGGTAGTAATCCAACTAATTTAGCTTTATTAGATTTTTTCAAGCAAAATGCTAATGCCAAAATCACGATCAAATATAAGGCTAAGACTGCTATAACTACCGATGCTGATGATACAATGGAGGAGAAATCATTGGTTATTAATTTAAGTGGAGCTGCAGCTAATTTGTACAATGATGTTAGAAATCCTACTTATAATACAGCAATAACGAGTCCGAATAAAACGACTGGAGATCAAAGACTTTACTTGAAAGGAGGTCAAGGTTCTCTTGCTATTATCGAATTGTTTGGTAAGACTGATTTGATTGGATATGATGCAAATGGTGTTTTAGTGAATCAGCCTAATGGGGTTTCGGATCAATTAGATGAAATCAGGCATAATGTTAAGTATAAAAACTGGTTGGCAAATGAAGCGAATCTAGTTTTTTCTATCGACGCAGAGAAAATGGCTGCAACTCACGAACCGCAACGAGTTTATCTTTATGATATGGATAATAGTTTGCCTTTGTCAGATTACCTTTCAGATGGAAGTTCTGGTGTAGTGAATGGAGTTACAATGCAAAAAATTGTTTACAGTGGTATTATTAACATTGATGCTACTAGTAAAAAGGGTAAATCTTACAAGATTTTATTAACGAACCATCTTCGTAATATTATCAAAAATGAGACAGTGAAAAATGTAAAATTAGGTTTAGTTGTTACTGGAAATATTAATGATATAACCGCAGGTAAATTAAAAAACAGGATTTTGATTGATCCGACTAAGCCAAATGAATATTTTTCAGATTTGCCAAAAGCTTCAGTGATGAGTCCGTTAGGAACAGTGTTGTTTGGAAGTAATATTCCTTCTGGCGATGCAAATTATGCTAAAAGACTACAACTGCAAGTATACTACACGAAACCAAATTAATAAATAATATATGTGTGGAATTGTTGGGTATATAGGTCATCGAGAGGCCTATCCTATTGTTATTAAGGGATTAAAACGACTCGAATACAGAGGTTATGATAGTGCGGGTGTTATGTTATATGACGTCGAATCTGGAGTAAAACTTTGTAAAACAAAAGGTAAGGTTTCAGATCTTGAAGCAAAAGCAAAAGATAATTTAACCACAAACGGTTCTATAGGAATTGGGCATACACGTTGGGCTACTCATGGTGTGCCAAATGATGTAAACTCGCATCCTCATCTTTCGAATTCTGGGGATTTAGTTATTATTCACAATGGAATCATTGAGAATTATGCTCCATTAAAAGAAGAATTAATCAAAAGAGGTTACACTTTTAAATCAGATACAGATACTGAGGTTTTAGTGAATCTTATTGAAGAAGTTCAGAAAAATGAAAAATTAAAACTTGGTAAAGCAGTTCAGGTCGCTTTAAATCAAGTTGTAGGTGCTTATGCAATAGCTGTTTTTGATAAAAAAAATCCAAACGAAATTGTTGCAGCAAGATTAGGAAGTCCGTTAGCAATTGGAGTAGGAGAAGGAGAGTATTTTATTGCTTCTGATGCTTCGCCTTTTATCGAATACACTTCTAATGCAATTTATCTTGAAGATGGTGAAATGGCAAATATTAGATTGCACAAGCCTCTTAAAGTTAGAAAAATTAAAGATGATTCTTTAGTAGATCCTTATATTCAAGAACTTCAAATGAATTTGGAGCAAATTGAAAAAGGAGGTTACGACCATTTCATGCTTAAAGAAATCTATGAGCAACCAAGTGTTATTAAAGATACTTACAGGGGAAGACTTCATGCAAATGAAGGAATTGTTCAAATGGCAGGTGTTGAAGATAATCTTGAAAAATTCTTAAATGCAAAAAGAATTTTAATTGTTGCTTGTGGTACTTCATGGCATGCTGGATTGGTTGCAGAATATATTTTTGAGGAATTTACACGTATTCCTGTTGAAGTAGAGTATGCTTCTGAGTTTAGATACAGAAACCCAATTATCAATAAAGATGATGTTGTAATTGCTATTTCTCAATCTGGAGAAACTGCAGATACAATGGCGGCTATTAAATTGGCAAAAGAAAACGGAGCATTCGTTTTTGGAGTTTGTAATGTTGTGGGGTCTTCTATTTCAAGAGAAAGTCATGCAGGTGCTTATACACACGCAGGACCGGAAATTGGAGTAGCTTCGACTAAAGCTTTTACAACTCAAATTACTGTTTTAACGATGATTGCGTTAAGATTAGGAAAAGCAAAAGGAACTTTGTCAAACCCTGATTTTCATGCTTATTTGCAAGAATTAGAATTAATTCCAAGTAAAGTTGCTGAGGCGTTAGAAACAAATGACAGGGCAAAAGAGATTGCTGCAGCTTTTAAAGATGCTCCAAACTGTTTGTACTTAGGTCGTGGATATAATTTTCCGGTAGCTCTAGAAGGAGCACTAAAATTAAAAGAGATCTCTTATATTCATGCTGAGGGTTATCCTGCTGCCGAAATGAAACACGGTCCTATTGCTTTGATCGATGAGCATATGCCAGTTATTGTAATTGCACCTAAACAAGGACATTATGATAAAATTGTAAGTAACATTCAGGAAATTAAATCAAGAAGTGGTAAAATTATCGCTGTTGTTACTAAAGGGGATACTCAAGTTCGTGAATTGGCAGATTATGTAATTGAAATTCCAGAAACTTCAGATGCATTATCTCCGCTAATTACCACAATACCATTGCAGTTACTTTCTTATTACATTGCTGTAATGAGAGGTTGTAATGTAGATCAACCACGTAACTTAGCAAAATCAGTTACTGTAGAGTAAATACATCAAAATATTTTAATGTTAAAAAAGCGAGATTTATATCTCGCTTTTTTTTATTGTCAAATTTTTTTTATCACCACTGCATTTTTATTGAATCCGCATTTTTTTACGAAAAACTTATATGTATGCATAGTATTTTGAATTATGTTTCGCTAATAGTTAATTTTAATGCAATAAAACTAATTAATGAATAGTTAAAATTGTTATGTTTTTTGTGTGAAATGTTTATTTTTTTTAACAATTTTTTAGCAATATCAAAAATATTTGTATTTTGGCTAGATAAACTAACCTAAAACTAACCCAAATGAGAGTGTATTTGCTAATTATGTTGTTTTTCAGCGGAATTTCCTTTGCGCAGAATACAATTACTGGTTCTGTTACTGACGGTAACAAACAATCTATTCCTGGTGCTAACATTAGTGTTGTGGGAAGTCAAAGTGGTGTCTCGTCCGATTTTGATGGTACATTTAAGTTGACAACTTCAGCTAAATTGCCTTTTACAATTAAGGTGTCGTTTGAGGGATTTACATCGAAAACTGTAAATATTACAACGGCAAATCAAAAGGTTGATATTGTTTTAAAAGATGAAGAGAACAAACTCGATGAGATTGTTGTATCTGCTTCAAGAACTCCGGAACGTATTCTGGAATCGCCGGTTACTATTGAGCGAATGGGAATTCAGGACATCAAAAAAACTGCTTCACCATCTTTTTATGATGGTTTAGAGAATTTAAAAGAAGTTCAGATGAATACCAGTAGTATGTCTTTTAAATCTATAAACACAAGAGGTTTTGCTACGGTAGCAAATACTCGTTTTATGCAATTAGTAGACGGTATGGATAATTCGTCTCCTTTGCTAAACTTTGTGTTAGGGAATATGATTGGGGTTTCTGAGATTGATGTTCAAAGTGTGGAGTTGTTGCCTGGAGCATCATCTGCTTTGTATGGGGCAAATGCTTTTAATGGAATTTTGTTTATGAATAGTAAAAGTCCGTTTAATTATCAGGGAGTTTCAGTTTATTTTAAAATGGGTCAAACCTCTCAAGAAGCTGCTGGTACTAATAATTACTATGATTTTGGAATGAGATTTGCACATGCTTTTAATAAATATTTTGCTGCCAAAGCGAATTTTACTTATATGCAAGCTACTGATTGGTATGCTACAAATTATGCAGACAAAACAACTGCGGGAATTGATAGAAGTAATCCAAATTACGATGGAATTAATGTTTATGGTGATGAAGTTTCGACAAATATAAAAGGTGTTGGTCAAACATTGGCTGGCATGGGATTGATTCCGGCTGGAGCGGTAAATTTATTACCAAATACAAATGTAAGTAGAACGGGTTATAATGAAATCGATCTTACGGATAATAAAGCAGCTAATACTAAAATTGATTTTTCATTTCATGTTAGACCATTTGGCGATGAAAGATTAGAGATTATCTGGCAGAGTAAATTTGGTTTTGGTAATGCGGTATATCAAGGTGCGAATAGATATTACTTAAACGATTTTGCAATGCAACAGCATAAAATCGAATTTAAAGGAAAAAACTTTTTTGTTAGAGGGTATACAACATCAGAAGATGGAGGACATTCTTACGACATGGTATTTACAGGAATTAATGTAGATAGAAAATGGAAAGATGATAAAACTTGGTTTGGTCAATATGCGGGTGCATACATTCAATCTACTTTAGGAGGCGCTACTCCTGCACAAGCTCATGCGGCTGCAAGAACTACTGCAGACACTGGACGTTTTATGCCGGGAACAGCAGAGTTTAAAAATGCTTTTAATCAGGTAATCAATGACGAAAGTGTATTAACGGGTTCTAAACTTGTTGATAATTCTAGAATTTATCATTCAGATGCAAATTATAATTTTAAAGATATGATCAAGTTTGCCGAAATTCAGGTTGGTGGATCATTTAGATTATACGAATTGAATTCTCATGGTAGAATTTACACAGATGCAAATGGACCTATTAATTATAATGAATATGGGGCTTATACTCAGTTAATGAAAAAATTCATGGATGACAGATTGAAGTTTACAGGGTCTATTCGTTATGATAAATCTAAAAACTTCGATGGTAATTTTTCTCCAAGACTATCTCTTGTTTATTCAGGCGGAGAGAAGAAAAATCATAATTTCAGAGCTTCTTTTCAAACAGGTTTTAGAAATCCATCTACACAAGATCAATATATTGGTTTCAATATCGGAAACGCTGTGTTAATTGGTTCTGCTCCTGATAACTTAACAAGATTTAGCGAAACTTTTAATCTTAGTGCTGAAGGTCAGGCTTATAGTAACGGGAGAACTACAAAAGATATGACGGGGGTTGACGCTTATAACAATTCATATGTAGCGAGTTCAGTAACTGCTTTTGCTGCTTTGGCAGGAAGTAATCCAATTGCTGCTGCTGCATTGTTGAAAAAAGCAACAGCTAATTATGTTAAACCGGAAGAAGTAAAAGCTTTTGAGTTGGGGTATCGTTCAGTTATTAATGGCTTTTCAGTTGATATTAATGGTTACTATAATGTTTATAATAATTTCATAGGAAATCTTAATGTTATTTCTACTTACTACGGTACAGCCCAAGATAATCCTAATCTTGCAGCTGGGCCAACAGATCCAGGATTTCAATCAGTTCGAGCAATTCAAAATGGTGAGTATAGAGCGTATCAGTTGTACACAAATTCAGATGTAGAGATTCATTCTCTTGGATTTGGAGTTGGGCTTTCTAGAAAAATAATCGCTGATTTTGAATTGGGATTAAATTATAACTACGCACAATTTGATTTTGATCAAGCAAAAGACCCAAGCTTCGAAGCTGGATTTAATACTCCAAAACATAGAATTAAAGCGTCGATTGGAAATGAAAAAGTATTGAAAAATTTAGGGTTCAATGTAAGTGCAAGATGGAATAGCGAATATATGTGGGAGTCAAATTTTGCTGATGGTATGATTGAGTCTGCAACAGTGATAGATGCTCAAATTAATTATGCAGTGCCAAAATTAAAATCGGTATTCAAATTAGGAGCGGCAAATATTGGAGGTAAAGAATATACTCAGGTAATTGGAGCAGGATTAATCGGTCAGCAGTATTTTGCTTCATGGACAATTAATCCATAATCGAGATTTTTAGATAAAACAAATGTGTTATTTACTTTTTTTTGAAAGTGATAATTTTAAAATATACAAATTATGATAAAAAATTTCAAATGGCTTTTATTGGTTTCGTTGACCTTTGTGGCCTGTAATAATGATGATTCTCCGGCAACCGTAATCGATTCTTCTGATGGATTGCCTTTGACTGCTGGGACTGCTAATTTTTCAAAATATGTTGCATTAGGAAATTCTTTGACATCGGGCTTTAGTGATGGGGCGCTTTTTAAGCGTGGTCAGGAAGGAGCTTATACAAACATCATGGCGCAACAATTTAAGCTTGTTGGTGGTGGAGATTTTAAGATTCCTTATACAAATGATAATGTAGGAGGTTTGCTTTTTTCCGGACAAGTAAATCCTGCTTTTGGTCCAAGATTATTTTTTAATGGAACGGCACCTGTTCCTGTAACAGGATCACCAACAACAGAGGTTTTTAATCCTGCAATTGTTGCGGCTGGACCTTATAACAATACAGGTGTTCCGGGAGCAAAAAGTTTTCATTTACTGTCTCCGACATATGGCGCAGCTGCAGGTTTAGCAAATGGAACAGCAAATCCTTATTACGTTCGTTTTGCGCCAAACGGAACAACTTCAGTTTTGGCTTATGCTATGAGTCAAGCGCCTACATTCTTTTCGTTATGGATAGGTAATAATGATGTATTAGGTTATGCAACTTCTGGAGGGGATGGAACAAATCCAATTACTCCGGTTTCTGGTGCTGCGGGTGTAGGTTTTGACGGAACTTATGCAGCTCTTGTTACTACACTAACTTCGGGTGGTGCAAAAGGAGTTGTGGCTAATATTCCTTACGTAACTTCAATTCCGTTTTTTAAGACAGTTCCTTATAATCCGTTAACGGCTTCTGCAATAGGTAAAGGTAATGTTGCAGTTGGTACAGCAACAATAAATGCGCTTAATGCACAGTTGTACGGTCCGTTAAAACAGGCTTTAACTGCTTTTGGTGCTGGTAGCCGAATAAATTTATTGTCAACAACCGCCGCAAATCCTTTATTAATAAAAGATGAATCTCTACCTAATTTGTCAGCGCAATTAACAGCAGCCTTTACGCCTTCACTTGGGGCTCAGACTGCGGCTTTTTATGGTGCTGTATTTGGGCAGGCGCGTCAGGCGACAGCGACTGATTTAGTTCTTTTAACAACGCAGTCTGCTATCAGTGCTGCACCAACTGCAGCTGATTCTGGATTGGGATCTGCACCGCCGGCACCTTTGAATAGTTTTGGGATTACATACCCTCTTCAGGATAAACATGTGTTAATTCCAACAGAAATTGCAGAATTGAAAACGGCAACAGATGCATTTAATGGGATTATAAAAGGACTTGCCGATACTAAAGGACTTGCTTTTGTAGATGCGAATGCATTCTTAAGTCAAATTGACAATGGTGGAATAGTGGCGAATAATTTTACAATGTCTTCTACTTTTGTAACAGGAGGAACTTTTTCTCTTGATGGAGTTCATCCTTCGCCAAGAGGGTATGCGTTTATTGCAAACAAGTTTATTGAGGCTATTAACGCAAAATTTGGATCAAATCTTAAAGGAGTAAATGTGGGGAATTACCAAATTTTATATCCTGCAACATTACAGTAAGCCAATTTTTTTTAGTAAGAAAGTCACACATTTCTAAAATGTTGTGGCTTTTTTTTATTTTGTTAAAAAATGCTTTTTTCGGTTTTTGAGGCTTGGCTTTTAGGAATCAAACAAAATAATAGTATTTTTTATAAAAAAAAATTGATTTTATATTTTAAAAAATTATCTTTGCGCTCTGAAAAAAGAGGTATTTTCGATAAACCTAAATAGCTATTTAATAAATACATAAGTAATGTCAAAAGTAATAGGAAAAGTTGCTCAAATCATTGGACCAGTAGTAGACGTAGTTTTCAACGGTAAAGATGTTGAACTTCCAAAAATTTATGATTCATTAGAAATCACAAAAAAAGATGGAACTTTATTAGTTCTTGAAGTACAATCTCACATTGGTGAAAACACTGTTCGTACCATTTCTATGGACTCTACAGACGGTTTGTCAAGAGGATATGAGGTAGTTGGAACAGGGAATCCAATTAAAATGCCAGTTGGTGCAGATGTTTACGGACGTTTGTTTAATGTAATTGGTGATGCTATTGATGGTTTAGGAAACTTGCCTAAAGATGGTGATAATGGAATGTCTATTCACAGACCAGCTCCAAGATTCGAAGATTTATCAACTTCATCAGAAGTTTTATTCACAGGTATTAAAGTAATCGATTTGATTGAGCCTTACGCAAAAGGGGGTAAAATTGGATTGTTTGGTGGTGCTGGTGTTGGTAAAACAGTATTGATTCAGGAGTTGATCAACAATATCGCAAAAGGTCACGGTGGACTTTCAGTATTCGCAGGAGTAGGAGAAAGAACACGTGAAGGAAATGACTTACTTCGTGAGATGTTAGAGTCAGGAATTATTAAATACGGTGATGATTTCATGCACTCTATGGAAAATGGAGGATGGGATTTATCTAAAGTAGATATGCCAGGAATGAGAGAGTCTAAAGCTACTTTCGTTTTCGGACAAATGAATGAGCCTCCTGGAGCTCGTGCTCGTGTAGCACTTTCAGGATTATCTATCGCTGAGTATTTCCGTGATGGAGCTGGAACAGATCAAGGTAAAGACGTATTGTTTTTCGTTGATAACATCTTCCGTTTTACACAAGCAGGTTCTGAGGTATCAGCACTTTTAGGTCGTATGCCTTCTGCAGTAGGATACCAACCAACTTTAGCAACAGAGATGGGAGCAATGCAAGAGCGTATTACATCTACAAACAAAGGATCTATTACATCTGTACAAGCGGTTTACGTTCCTGCGGATGATTTAACTGACCCGGCGCCGGCTACAACTTTCGCCCACTTAGATGCTACAACTGTATTGTCTCGTAAAATTGCTGAGCTAGGTATTTATCCAGCGGTTGACCCGTTAGATTCTACTTCAAGAATTTTAACTCCTCAAATTTTAGGAAACGAGCACTATGACTGTGCACAAAGAGTAAAAGAGATTCTTCAAAAATACAAACAATTGCAAGATATCATCGCGATTCTTGGTATGGAAGAATTATCTGAAGAAGATAAACTTTCTGTATCTAGAGCACGTCGTGTTCAACGTTTCTTATCTCAACCTTTCCACGTAGCGGAGCAATTTACAGGTATTCCTGGAGTTTTGGTTGACATTAAAGATACTATCAAAGGATTCAACATGATTATCGACGGTGAGTTAGATCACCTTCCAGAAGCAGCTTTCAACTTGAAAGGTTCTATTCAAGATGCAATCGAGGCTGGAGAAAAAATGTTGGCTGAAGCTTAATATAATTATGAATTATGAGTTATAAGTTATGAGTTTTTACTCACTTATAACTCATAACTTATAACTCATAACTCAAAAAAGATGATTTTAGAAATAGTATCACCAGAAGCAAAATTATTTTCAGGAGAAGTAACATCTGTTACATTGCCTGGAGTTGACGGAAGCTTTCAAATATTGAATCACCATGCTCCTATTGTTTCTATTCTAGAAAAAGGAACTATTAAAATTGCAGCGCCAAGTTTCAATTTTTCTAAAGATGTAGCGAGTAAATTCACGAAAGTAAATGACCAGACTTATACATTAGAGATTACGTCGGGTACTATCGAGATGAAAGACAATAAAATTATTGTTTTAGTTGACTAAGACAATTTTAAAATAAGTTAAAAAAGCCAAACAGTAATGTTTGGCTTTTTTTGTGCGATAACTTTTGAGGTAAAAGTTGCTCTTCTAAATAATTTAATCGTCAATTTTATATCTTTGTTTTTATGAAATTACCAGAAAACCTGATTCAAAAGCTTGAAAGCAGAAAGCAAAATAATTCATTACGACGATTGCCGAGTTTTAATAATCTTGTCGATTTTTCTTCAAATGATTATATAGGCTTCTCGAAATCGGAAACTATTTTTAAGCAGGCACACCATTATTTAATCGAAAATGAGGTTATTCAAAATGGTGCTACAGGTTCAAGATTAATTTCTGGAAATCATGCACTGTATCAAAATGCAGAAACTTTTATAGCAGAGTTTCACGAGGCTGAATCGGCTTTAATATTCAATTCGGGCTACGATGCCAATGTTGGTTTTTTTAGCGCTGTACCGCAACGAAATGATGTTATTCTTTATGATGAATTAAGTCATGCTTCAATTCGGGATGGAATTATAATGTCTAATGCGAAATCTTATAAATTTAATCATAATGATTTTGAAGATCTAGAACGCCTTGTTTTAAAGTTTCCTGATACAAACATTTATATTGTTACCGAAACCGTTTTTTCTATGGACGGTGATAGTCCAAATCTCGAAGAATTGGTGGCTCTTTCTGAAAAGTACAATTGCTATTTAGTAGTTGATGAAGCTCATACTTTAGGAGTTTTTGGAGAGAAAGGTGAAGGTCTCGCGCAATATTTGCAATTACATAATAAGATTTTTGCCCGAATTATGACTTTTGGAAAAGGTCTAGGATGTCACGGTGCAGTTGTTTTGGGAAGTCTTGAGCTTAAAGAATATCTGGTAAACTTTGCCCGAAGTTTTATTTATACCACAGGATTATCTCCACATTCTGTCGCAACAATTTTGACTGCCTACCAACATTTAGAAATTGAAAAACAGACTATACAAAGATTGCGTCAGAATATTATATTTTTCAATCAGCAGAAAAACTTGTTGGGCGTGAAACCAATGTTTGTTAGAAGTAAATCGGCAATACAATCTGCGATTGTACCAGGTAACGAAAACGTAAAACATTTGGCTCAACAATTACAAGACAAAGGTTTTGATGTTAAGCCAATACTTTCGCCAACTGTGCCAGAAGGACAAGAACGTCTTCGCTTTTGTATTCATAGTTATAATTCAGAAGGAGAAATAAATCAGATTTTGGAGCTGTTAAGCAATTTTGTATTTTAATATGGATGAAAATTTTAAGTTAGTAAGAAGTTATCAGTATTCATCTGAAGCTCAAATTTTTTGTGGTAAATTAGAATCAGAAGGTGTTGAAGTGTATGTAAGAGACATGAATACGGTAGATTCAAACCCTGTTTGGAGTAATGCCGTTGGTGGCGTTAAACTCTATGTAAAGAGTGAGGATTTGGAAAAAGCAAATAAAATTCTATCAAGTATTAGTCAGTTTTCTGTTGATGAACATAATGAATTAATAAAATGTCCAAATTGTGGTGCAGAAGAGATTGAAATGGTAACTTCAATAAAAGATATAAAAACACTTTTGGCCTTTATCTTTTCACTACTCTTTGTTTTGATTCCATTTTATTCAAAACACAGATACAAGTGCAATAAATGTAAGTTTGAATTTAACTAGTTCTAGTGCGATTGTCAGCCTGAGCGAACTCAAAGCCCGTATTAATTAGCATTCCCTAGATTTCGTTTAGGGTAATACTTTAATTTAGTTACATCTTTCCTAAAAAAAATACCGCCCTTACCGCCATTTTTTTGCTCACTTTTTTAAATTTTTATTTTTTTTTTGTAACGTTTTATTGATTCGATTACTTACAAGTCGTAATCAAGAAACAATAATTATGCAAATCACATCTGGGTTTTTTTTGCGGTACTATTTTGTTTTTTCCTATCAACTTATGTCTCTGCGAAAAAAAGAATAGAGTGAGGAATAATTGGGGTTTTAATCATCAAATCAAGTAATAAATCGTCATCAATTAGTTAAATCATTAAAAAACATTATGAAAAAAATATTTGTATTAGTAATAGCGGCAATCACGATTGCTTTTAGCGGGACAACTCAAGCACAAATAAAGTCTTCAAAACTCGAAAATTCGCTTTTGTGGGAAGTGTCGGGAAATGGATTAGCAAAGCCTTCTTATTTATATGGAACAATCCATATGATTTGCGCGGGAGATTATTTTCTTTCGGAAAAAACAAAAAAAGCATTTGATGCATCCGATAAGTTAGTTTTAGAAATCAACTTATCTGATCCAAAAGAGCTGTTAGATGTACAGCAAATGGCGATGGGAAAAGAGCCTTTAAGTAAAAAATTAAATTCAGAGCAATTATCCAAATTAGATGTGATTCTGAAAAAAACAGCGAACATGACTGTAAAAGAAGTGGATGCTTTTAGTTTAATGACTGTGATGAGTTTAATTTCGATGAAAAGTTTCGGTTGTGATGATTTGAAATTTTATGAAATGAGTTTTATCGAAAGTGCTAAAAAGCTTAAAATACCAGTTGATGGGTTAGAAACTGTAAAATCTCAGTTAAAATCATTTGAAGATGCTTATTCTGATGCAGAAATGATTGCTATGTTGGAAGAATCAGATGTTGAAGAGACAAAGAAGTTAGTTGAAGACTATAAGCAGGAAAATTTAGAAGGTTTGTATGAAAAATCAACTGCAGAAAAAGTAATGAACGTAAAAGCTAAGAAGTATATACTTGATGAAAGAAACAGAAAATGGGTGGAAATTTTGCCGGAAATGATGAAAAAGGAAGGTGTATTTGTGGCAGTTGGAGCTGCACATTTAGCAGGTGAAGATGGGGTAATTAATTTATTAAAAAAAGCAGGATATAGGGTAAAACCAGTAATGAGATAGTATTGTTTTGAAAGAGAAAGAGCAAGAATTTTTAAATCGGATTGAGAAGCACAAAGGAATTTTGTACAAAGTTTCTAAGATGTATATGGATAACTCTGATGATCAGCAGGATTTGTTTCAGGAAATTGTTTGTCAGCTTTGGAAATCGTATGATTCTTTTAGAAATGAAAGTCAGTTTTCGACCTGGATGTATCGTGTAGCAGTTAATACCGCTATCGTTTTCCTGAAAAAAGAAAAGAGAAAGGTTGATAAATATGAAATTGCTTCAGAAAATATTGAGGATGACGAAGGTGACTCGCATATAAAAGAAAGTCAGATTGATCATTTTTATAAAGCTGTTCAGAAATTGGAAAAAATAGATAAAGCGATTATTTTTTATCAACTTGAAGGATTTTCCCATAAAGAAATTGGGGATAATTTGGGGATTTCGGAGGGAAATGCGAGAGTGAAATTAAACAGGGCAAAAGAGAAATTAAAAGAAATAATTAAAAATCAAGGATATGGATTTTAACGATATACAAAATGCATGGAATAATGAAAAGACGGAAGATATTGTTCTTCCGGACAATTTAAAGAAAATACAATCGGTAAACACGCCTTTGGATAAAATCAAAAGAAATCTAAAAAGAGAATTTAAATATCAAATTGTGTGTATTGCCTTACTTGGTTTTTTTCCGTTATTATATGATTTTCCGGAAAAAATGGACATTTTGTTTTATTTGCTTTTTAGTTTATATGTCGCCATTTGTGCCTATTATTTTGTGAAATTTTATCGGTTTTACAAAAGATTGAATACGTTAACTTTAAAGACAAAAGATAGTTTGTATGAAACTTACTTTGATATAAGGCTCAATATGGAGCTTTATAAAACTTTTGGTTTTGCTCTTACACCTTTTCTGATCCTATATTTAGTAGGTTTCTTTTATTATGCGTTTTCTAAAGTACCAGGGTTTTTTACAGATGAATTTACTAATTTCCAATTGATTGGATTGTTTTCAATTGTGGTTTTTAGTTTGCTTTTTATGGGGTTTTATGTTGAATGGTGGGTGCGTCATTTTTATGGAAAATTCGCCAAGGAAATTAAAAAGGTAATAGACGAACTAAAAGAAGAATAATAAAAAACAAACCCCATCTTAATGATGGGGTTTGTTTTTATTGGTATTTTTGCAGAAACAAATTATTACCCAGAGTTTCTTTAAGAGAACCGCAAAGTTGAATGAGGATTTTGTGATTTTTTTCTTTATTGTTTATCTCTGTGAAAAAAAGCCTATGAAATTATTTATAACAGGAATTTCAACTGATGTTGGTAAAACGGTAACTTCAGCAATTGTTGTCGAAGCTTTAGAAGCAGATTATTGGAAACCTATTCAAGCTGGAGATTTAAACCTTAGTGACACACATAAAGTAAAATCTCAAATCTCAAATTCAAAATCGCAATTCTATCCAAATTCTTACGAGTTAAATACTCCTGCAAGTCCGCATTTGGCTGCAGAAATTGATGGAATTACAATTGATATTAAGAATATTATTGAGCCTAAGACCGAAAATCATTTGGTTATTGAAGGTGCAGGCGGAATCTTTGTCCCGTTAAACGACAACGAGACAATTATCGATTTAGTTCAGCCCGATTATAAAGTAATTGTGGTTTCCAGACATTATTTAGGAAGTATAAATCACACATTGTTAACTATTGAGGCGATTAGAAATCGTGGTTTTGATGTCGCGGGAATTATCTTTAGCGGAAGCGAAAACAAATCGACCGAAAGTTTGATCTTAAATAAAACAGCAATTCAATGTATTGGAAGAATTGATGAAGAACCGTATTTCGATCAAAATGTAATTAAAGAATATGCTGATTTGTTTCGAGAGAACTTACTTAATTTATAGAGGAAAGAAGATAGAATAAAGAAAACAGACTTTCTTATCTTTGTCAAAATTCTAGAGTTTAGTCTTTTTTCTATGCTCTAATATCTACATTCTAAACAACATGACATTAACAGAAAAAGACAGCCAATACCTTTGGCATCCTTATACACAGCATAAAACATCGCAAACTCCAATTGCAATTTCGAGAGGAGAAGGAGCATTACTTTGGGATGAAAACGGAAAAGAATACATTGATGCTATTGCGTCTTGGTGGGTGAACCCTTTTGGACACAGTAATAAAATTATTGCCGATGCAATTTATAAGCAATTAACAACTTTAGAACACGTTTTGTTTGGCGGTTTTACACATGAGCCAGCCATAAAAGTCGCTGAAAAACTTATTGAAATTTTGCCAAGTAATCAGCAAAAGATTTTCTTTTCTGATAATGGTTCGACCGCTGTCGAAGTTGCCATAAAAGTAGCTTTGCAGTATTTTTTTAATAAGGGCGAAAAACGAACGACTATTATTGCTTTCGAAAATGCATTTCATGGCGACACTTTTGCAGCAATGGCGGCAAGCGGAATTTCATTTTATACTCAGGCTTTTCAAGGTATGTTTATAGATGTGGTTCGAATTCCGGTTCCAGTAAAAGGGCAGGAACAAGAGAGTTATGATGCGTTGAAAAATGTTATTGAGAATTATAATTGTGCCGGTTTTATTTTTGAGCCTTTGGTGCAAGGAGCTGCCGGAATGGTGATGTATGAACCTGAAGCATTGGGTAAATTGATACAAATTTGTACCGCAAATAATGTTTTAACAATTGCCGATGAAGTAATGACAGGCTTTGGTAAAACGGGAAAAACCTTTGCAATGGATTACGTTTCAGAACAGCCGGATATGATTTGTTTGTCTAAGGCATTAACTGGTGGAACGATACCGATGGCGATTACAACTTTTACACAAAAAGTCTTTGATGCTTTTTATGATGATGACATAAATAAGGCCTTGTTTCACGGACATACTTTTACAGCAAATCCAACAGGCTGTGCTGCTGCGTTGGCAAGTATAGATTTATTGCAAACACCAGAAATGCAAGAAAATATCCAGAGGATAAATAAAAGTCATTTAAGTTTTCAGAAAAAAATTGAAAATCATTCTAAAGTGATAACTGCCAGGACGCTGGGCGTTATTTTTGCAGTTGAAATTAAATCAGATTCAGAAGAGAGCTATTATGGTTCAATGCGAACTAAACTCTACAATTTTTTTATTGATAAAGGCGTTGTTTTGCGTCCTGTAGGTAACATAGTATACATTTTACCACCTTATATCATGAACGATGAGCAACTTCAAAAAGTATATTCTATTATTGAAGAAGCCATAGAAATGGTATAGACATTTTAAACCATATAAGTAATTTGAGCTTGGTTCTTAATATAATCTTATATTACTTATATGGTTGAATTAAACCTAAAAAATCGCGAACTTTGCGATCAAAAATCCACTACATTGAATACTAAAATATCTATAACCGCTTTTTCTTCTATTTCTCCTTTGGGGAATAATGTTGATACAGTTTGGGAAAAATATCTTGATAATAAGCATTGCTTTACAAGACAATTTTTAGATCAACAAGAAACTTCGGTAGCTGCTTTGAGCGAAGAATCAAAACAGATTATTGCTGAAGTTAGAGAATCAGACATAAAATATAAGTTTTTAGATGATTCGGTTTTATTTGCTTTAGAGGCTTCTCGAAAAGCAGTTGAACAAGCTGGATGGAATTCAGAGGATGTTTTTGGAATTAATATTGGTTCATCTCGAGGTGCTACAGATTTGTTCGAAAAACACTATAAAGAATATATCGATACAGGAAAAGCACAAACGTTAGCTTCTCCAACAACCACTTTAGGGAATATTTCCTCTTGGATTGCGCACGATTTACAAAGTGTAGGCCCGGAAATTTCACATTCTATTACTTGCTCAACAGCACTTCATGCGTTGTTAAATGGCGTGGCTTGGTTAAAATCTGGAATGGCAGATAAATTTTTAGTTGGTGGAAGTGAAGCTCCTTTAACTGATTTTACAATTGCTCAAATGCGTGCTCTTAAAATTTATTCTCGAATTAATCAGGAAGAAGAACCTTGGCCAAATCTAGCTTTTGACTTTGATAAAACGCAAAACACCATGATTTTGGGCGAAGGTGCAGCTGTTTGTTGTTTAGAATCTGGTGAAAAAGATAATGCGATTGCCTATGTAACAGGAGTTGGTTATGCAACAGAGATTTTGGAGCATAATATTTCGATTTCGGCAGAAGCTACTTGTTTTCAAAAATCGATGAAAATGGCTTTGAAAGATGTAGATCTGGAAACTGTTGACGCTATCGTAATGCATGCTCCGGGAACTATAAAAGGGGATTTAACAGAATTACGTGCTATTGAAAAAGTTTTTGGATCTGAATTGCCTTTATTGACAACCAATAAGTGGAAAATTGGACACACTTTTGGATCATCTGGAATTTTAAGTTTAGAATTGGGACTTTTGATGCTTCAGCACGATACTTTTATTGGCGTGCCTTTTGGTACAAAACAGAATCAAACCCAATCGATTAAGAAAGTTTTAATTAATGCCGTTGGTTTTGGCGGAAATGCTGTTAGTATTTTGATCGAAAAGTCATAATACTATGATGAAAGCTTTTAAAGTTGAGAGAGATTATATTTAATTAATCTTCAGCTTTTTCTAAGAAAGTTACTTTCTCGTAAACGAAATTGCTTTCGTAGCCTCTACGCAACATATAATCGCAGAACTTTTTTCTCTTTTTTAAACTGTTTTTCTCCTGTATGCTATTCCAGCATCTTTCAGCCAGTTGATTAAAAGTAGTTTCGTATTCTTCAGGATCGATTTCTTTTAAAGCCAATGTAATATTTGTAGATGAAATATGTTTAGCTTTAAGCTCATTTACGATTCTAATTTTGCCCCAATGTTTAATTCTATGCTTTCCTCTGGCAAAACTGCAAGCAAACCGAGTTTCGTTTAAAAAATTGCCCTGAATCAGTTGAACTATAATATTGTCGCTTTCGTCGCTCGTCATTTTTAAGCTGTAAAGTTTCGAAACTACCTCGGCATGACAACGTTCCTGATACGCACAAAAGTGTTCTAGTTTTTGTAAAGCTTCTTTTGGAGTACAAGTCGTATTCATGGTTTTTCTTTTCTTTTTGCTGTAAATCCAAAAATAATTATTTGGAATTGAATTCTGGATTTTTTTTAGTTTTTTATTAAAATTAAATTTCTGGACACGACAGTTTTTACATGATTTTATTTTTTTTTTTTTTGGAAAAAAAGGCAAGCACTTTTAAGGTTACTTGGCGACTAAAAAAAATTACTGGAATTTCCGAAAAACGTCTTTTTTCCCAAGTTAAATCTTAAATCCTGTTTTTTGGTTTTTTAAGAAAAATCGACACAAACTCGCTTTTTTATGATTTTAAAGTTAAAAATTATGATTTTTTTAGGTTAAAAATGTGAATTTTCTTATTTTTTAACGTTTTGTTTTGTAAGAAATAATGATGCATATTGATTTAAAACGTGTAGTTCATCGATTATTTTTAACATTTAAACGATTATATGCCCATTCTAAAACCAATTTTAACCGCAGCTCGAAGATGTAATTATATTTGTATAACAAATTTTTTTGCCAGTATAACAAACTTAATAGCTGTTGTTTAGTATGATAAAAACTCTACTTTTTAATTTATTTTCTTCTTCCAAAAATTTATTTACACTAAACGTAAAGTTGATGTGCTTGGGGATGTTTTTTGTGGTTAATTTGGGATTTGCACAAACGAAAACATGGCGTGGTGGATCTGGAACTACGACAGCAACTAAAATTGATTGGTTCAGAGCCGGTAACTGGGTAGAAAATTCTATTCCTACAGCAGCAGATGATGTTACAATTCCTTCGGCAGGAGTTAGCTCTATGCCTTCTATTGGAAATAGTGCAACTGCACGTGCTAAGACTTTAACAATTAATTCCTCTGCAACTTTAAAACTGAGTAGTACAGGAAGCTTATTGAATATTTCTGGCGATTTTACAAATAATGGAACATTAGATGTAACAACCGGAGCGGGGTCAATTGTAACCATTGACGGTAATACTTCTTCTGAAATAAAGGGATCTACAAATACTACTTTTAGTAACTTAGTAATTAATAAAACAGCAGCTTCTACAACAGTATCAAATAGTGCTGATGCTTTTATAATAAGTGGTAGTTTAACTATCACACGCGGAAACTTGATTATAACTGCAACTGATACAGACTATAATATAGCAAATGACTTAAATGTGGCGGGTGCTGGTACTCTTACTCATAATGTTGATTGGTCTTCGGGAATGAGAATAAATGTTAATGGTAATATTGCAATTGATGGATTGTACACTTACTCTGTATTACGTACTGTTGTTAACATGAATGGCGGTGGGAAAACTATAAGAAGTGGACCATCACCATCAGCTTTTAGTATTTTAACACTTGCACATCCTGCGGGAACGACTATACAAGCTAGTGGATTAGTAACTGTAAATGATAATTTTTGGGCTCCTTGGAATGTTAATGGTGGCGCATTTGAAACAAATGGTTATACAGTTTATGCTAAATCAGGGATCAATGTTGCTGGAGGAATAGTAAGAATTAATGGAGGGCTTTTAGAAGTTACTGGGCAATTAAATGTCGGTAATGCTACTACTGCTGGTATAGTTCAATTAAGTTCTGGAACACTAAAAGTAAATGACGTTAACGTTGGTGGTGGAACTACTGCTACAATTGGAACTTTTACACATTCAGGTGGTACTGCGAACATCGGTAATCTTACCATTGATGGTACTGGAGCTAACGCTTATAACTGTACGAATTCACCAACTATTAATATTACTGGTAATTGGATAAATAATAAAACATTTACACCAGCAACTAGTACAGTTAATTTTATTGGTACAGGAGCACAAACTATAAGCGGATCGTCTACTACGCCTTTTAGTACCCTTACAGTTAATAAAACTTCTGGAATTCTTAGTTTAACAAGTTCAAATCAAACTATAGGAAGTAATTTAACAATTACGGCAGGAACCCTTGATCTTTCAACTTTTACTTTAAATAGGGTTACCTCAGGTGGGACATTAAATATTGCGAATGGCGCAACTCTTAGAGTAGGTGATACAAATAATTATCCAACAAATTTTAATACAAACACACTAGGAGCATCAAGTACGGTAGAGTATTATGCTTTAGCGAATCAAACCGTGTCTCGCGTAGGTTATGGTAATCTTGTTTTAAGTGGTGGTGGAGTAAAAACATTTTCTAATTTATTAACTGCAATAACAGGAAATCTTAATATAAATTCAGGTGTTGTGGCAAATTTAAGTACTACTGCGGTAACACATACTGCAGGAACACTTACGCTTGGGGGAATGAGTACACCCGCTGGCACTTGGGGAAGTACAATATCTAATCCTGCAAATATAGATGATACTTATTTTGCAGCAACTGTGGGTAAGGTAAATGTTGGCGCTAGCTGTACATCTCCAACGGTATATACGATGACAGGTGTTACCAATAGAACATATTGCAGTACAGAAGCTGGATCTACGATTGGTTTATCAAGTTCTGATAATGGAGTTAGTTATCAGCTAAAGAAAGGGAGTGTTATAGTTGCTACAGTTGCAAATGGAACAGGTAGTCCAATAAGTTTTGGAGTTTATAATTCTACTGGAAATTATACAGTAGTCGCTACGAGAGTTGGTACTTTGTGTACCGCTAACATGAGTGGTTCTATAAATATTTACCGTACTAGTTCGCCACCAGTTCCTGAAGCTACACCAATTAATGCTTCATGTCCAGGAGTTGCAGATGGAAAGATTAACGTAACAAATGCATTCGCTCCTGCTTCTCTTGCTTTTGATAGTGCAAAAAATCAATATGTTGATTTTGGTACTCCTTTACTTTCTGATAAAACGGCGTTTACAGTTGAGGGTTGGATTAAATTTGACCCTACTAAGTATGTTGATAGAATGTCTCTTTTTGGACAAAACGATGTTGTTGAAGTTGCTTTTGAAGATGGAGGTATAAAATGTTGGACAAAATATGGATTTGTAGTCGCTCCTTTAGCACTTATTCCTGCTGGATATGATTGGCATCATATTGCTGCTACAGGAGATGCAACTACGCTTATAATTTATATTGATGGTGTAGAGGCTAAAAGACTTACTGTTGGAGCAAGTGCAAATTATGGAAATAGTGTTTACAGCGCGAAAATTGGATATGGTATAATGGATGCTGCTGGTATAGGTTTGACCGGAGAGGTATTTAAGTTAGGTTTTTGGAACAGAGCTCTCCCTATAGCCGAAATTAAGGCATTATCATCGGGATTTGTTCAGTATGATGCATCTTTAAGTGGCTTGCTAACGGGCTACAGTTTTAATGAAACTACTGGTAGTACAACGATTGCAGGAGTTGGTAGTGTAGCTCCAACAGGAACGCTTACAGCGAGTCCTACTTCTAATCCTAAACCTGTATGGACTGATCCCTATACCTATTCTTGGACTTCGAATCCTCCTGGATTTACGTCAAGCTCAAAAAACATAGCAAACTTAACTAATGGAACCTATATTTTAACGACATCTTTAAAAGGTTGTTCAAATGCAGGTTCCTGGACTGTAAATGCTAATAATTTAGCTACTACTATAACAGATCAACCATCATCTGCAGCGATTTGTGCAGGAAGTAATACTAGTTTTGGAGTTACAGCAACAGGAACTAATTTAGGATATAAATGGCAGGTTAGTACAAATGGAGGTGGCGCTTTTAATGATGTGCCAAATGCGGCACCTTATTCAAATGTTACTTCGGCAACGCTTAATATTACAGCAGCCGGAACAACATTAAATAATTATCAATATCGTTGTGTTGTAAGCGGTACTTGTTTACCGGCAGTAAATTCTAGTGCTGTAACTTTAACGGTAAATCCAACAACAGTTGGAGGTACAATTGCATCTTCATCGCCAACTAATAGTTTTTGTACAGCGGCAAATAGTGCGACATTAACACTATCTGGTCAAACTGGAACTATTTTAAGATGGGAATCTTCGACGGATAATCTATTTACGCCGCCTACACCAATTTCTAATACTACTACAACTTTACCTATTAGCAATATATTAACTACTACTTATTATAGAGCAGTAGTAAAAAGTGGGGCTTGTAATACAGTAAATTCATCAGTTATAAAGATTATTACAGGTAAACCTACAGCAAATGCAGCGACCACACCAAATTGTGCTGGATTTACTGCAAATTGGAATAAAGTTGATGGAGCAACAACGTATTTAATTAGTATTTCTAAAGATAATTTCACAACTATTTTATCAGCATATAATGGTAAGGATGTTCAAGGAGATGTGAATTTATATTCTGTAACTGGATTAGCGCCAGATACGAATTACCAATATCAAATTCATGCAGTCTTACCGTGTGGGACTTATGCTACTGGGTCAAATATTATTTCAGTAACTACATCCCAGTTGCCAATCGCTGGTACATTTACAGGAGGAGCTTCGGCAATTTGTATTGGTGAAAAAACTACTTTTGAAAATGGAACACCAGGTGGTACTTGGTCAATCACAAACGGGACAGGAAGTGCAAGTATAACAAGTGCTGGAGTCGTAACTGGGGCAACTCAAGGTCAAGTTAATGTTGTTTATACCGTATCAAATGGGACCTGTTCAAATAGTTTGTCAAGATCTTTAACTATAAATCCTCCATTTACAGCCCCAACAGTAGGAACGGTAACTCCTATCTCCTGCACAGCAGCTACAGGAAGTATTGCTTTAAGCGGTTTGCCTACAGGATCATGGACAATAACACAAAGCGGATTTGTATCGACTACAATAGGGGGGGCAGGAACGACTAGAATAATTTCAGGCTTAGCAAAAGGAAGTTATAGTTTTACGGTAACCGAAGGAAATTGTACTTCTGGGTCGACAGCTTCAATTGAAATAAAAGATGAATCAGAAACTATTTGGAATGGAACAACTTGGAGTAATGGAAATCCAACTAAAGATAAAAAGGTCACGATAACGTCAGTTTCTCCTAACCAGCCTTTTGTTGGTGATCCAGATCCTAAAGTTTATAAAGATATATACGCTTGTTCTTTAACGATTAATAGTAGTAGCTCAGAGGTTATAGTTCCTGGTAATGTGACTTTGGTCGTTACTAATGCGGTTATTACAACTGGTAATTTAAGGTTCAAAAATAATTCAAGTTTAGTTCAAGTAAGTAATAGTGCAGTTAATTCGGGTAATATTGTTTATGAACGTTCTACTACTCCAATTCTTAGAAAAGATTATGTGTACTGGTCTACACCAGTAAGTCCTCAAACTTTGGGTGCGCTTTCGCCTGCATCATCAAAGTTTTATAGTAACGACGGAACACAGTGGGTTGTGGCAGCCAAAACAGACAATATGTTAGTTGGAAGCGGATATATTATTCGTGCTCCAGATAATTATAGTTATAGCACAAGACAAATTTATCCTGCAATTTTTACGGGAGTTCCTAACACTGGTGATATTGAAGGAGAGTCGTTATTAGTAGACAGAAGTTACGTAATAGGTAATCCTTATCCAAGTGCCATAAGCGCAGATATGCTACTAGACCAAAATAAAATGTTAGATGGAACGATTTATTTCTGGACACATAATACGCCTCAAAATATAGAAGCAGTTAATCAGTATTCATCAGATGATTATGCCGTTTATAACTCAAGTGGTGGAGTTTCGGCATCTGCCAAATCTGACCCGCTTCATAATGATGATCCAAGTTTAGATAAGGGAAATAAACCGACTGGAAAGATAGCGGCAGGACAAGGTTTTTATGTTAGTACCATCCTATCTGGGAAAGTAAAATTTAATAATTTGATGCGATTAGGTGCAGCAGACAATACTCAATTTTTTAAGCCTGGTGCTGCTGGAGCTATAGAGAAAAATCGTGTTTGGCTTAATATGACCAATGCAAATGGTATTTTCAAGCAATTGTTAGTGTCTTATATAGAAGGAGCAACTAATGATTATGATAATAGATATGATGGTCTTACTTTTAATGCCAATCCTTATCTGGACTTTTATAGTGTAGGTAATGATATTAATTATGTAATTCAAGGTCGCGCTCTTCCATTTGTAGATACTGATATTGTTCCGCTGGGATACGAAACTACCATTAAAGGAGATTTTACTATTTCTATAGATGAGGTTGATGGTAAAATGAGCAATCAGGCTATTTATCTGGAAGATAAAAAAACGGGAGAGATTCATGATTTAAGAGCAAGTGATTATACTTTTAAAACAGAAATAGGAACCTTCACGGATCGTTTGGTTTTACGTTACACAGGAAGAACATTAGGAACCGGAGATTTTGAAAATCTTGAAAATGGTATTTTAGTTTCAGTAAAAAACAAAGTAATCAACGTATTGTCATCCAAAGAAAACATCAAAGAAGTAACAGTTTTTGATGTATCAGGAAAATTACTGTACAACAAAAAGAAAGTTGGAAATACAGAATTACAGATATCAAATTTACCAGCAGGCGATCAGGTACTGTTAGTAAAAGTAACTTTAGAAAACAATTTCACAACCACTAAAAAAGTTGTGTTTTAGTAAAATATAAATAAATTTAGAATTAAAGATCCATTCCGTTTTCGGAATGGATCTTTTTTTTTTTAACGTTTTAAAAATCACTAAAAGTGGGTATTGTAGTTTTCGATGTAACAATGTAAATTTCGGTTAATTCTTACAAATAGTATTAACCTTATATTTTCGCTTTGATAAAAAAAATATTTCTTTTTTTGAGTTTAATGAGTCTATTTATAAATTCTAAAATTAACGCCCAACAAGGAAAAGTAGATCTAACGTTTAATACACTTGATGATGGCTTAAATGGAGATGGTTTTGACAATACAGTACGAACTTTGTTTTTACAACCAGATCAAAATCTAATTGTTGGAGGGGATTATTTAAGTCTGAACGGAATTCCTTCATCTTATTTAACTCGATTAAAACCGGACGGATCAATTGATGAAACTTTTAATACAGGAACAGGCTTTAACGGAAAAATTTATACAACCTACATTCAACCTGACGGTAAAATAATTGTAGGAGGTGGTTTTACAACCTTTAATGGTGTAAGTTCAGGAAGAATTGTCAGGTTAAATGCTGATGGTTCATATGATGCCACATTTAATTCTTCTATTGGAGCAACCACAGGTATTATTTATGATATTTCGCCACAAACCGATGGGAAGATTATAATAGTAGGAAGTTTTACAAAGTATAATAATGTGACTGTAAATAGAATTGCACGCCTTCTTTCCAACGGAGATTTGGACGGCACTTTTATAACAGGTTCGGGATCTACATCAAATATTACAAATAGTAGAGTTCTTTCTGATGGAAAAATTTTAATCACTGGAAATTTTATTTCATTTAATGGTGTTTCAAGTAACAGAATGGCTCGTCTGCTTCCAGATGGTAGAGTTGATAAGAGCTTTATTATAGGAACGGGCTTTAATAATGACGTAAATGCAATTTCAATTCAGACAGATGGGAAGATTATAGCAGGAGGAAAATTTACGAATTATAATGAGAACGCTGTCGGGCGAATAGTAAGAATAAATCAAGATGGAGAAATTGATAATACTTTTACAACCGGATCAGGCTTTAGTACAGATGCTGTTCAAATAATCAAGACTGACCCCTTGGGAAATATAATGGTTGGAGGGTCTTTTAAAGGATCCTATAATGGATATGAAGTAAATCGAGTTTGCTTATTGACCGCCAACGGAACTTTAAAAAATGATTTTGATACTGGTTCAGGACCTGGATCTGCTTCAGTTTTAGCATTAGCAAATGATTTGGAAGGCTCTTGGTATATTGGAGGTTCGTTCTCTGTTTATGACGGTTTAAATCAGGGAAAATTGGCCAAGATTAATAATGATGGAGAACATGATACAGGTTATCTGTCATCTGGTATTGGCTTTGATAATTCCGTTTTAAAAGTTTTACCATTGGCCAACAAAAAAACAATCGTTTTGGGGAGTTTTACTAAATTCAATGGAACAACTAGTTTAAGAATTACAAGGATTTTAGAAGATGGATTATACGACACAACTTTTAATGTAGGACAATCCGGAGCAAACAGTCTTATAAAATCCGGCATAATACAATCAGATGGTAAAATAATTTTTGGAGGAAACTTTACAAAGTATAATGAAAGTATTTCAAATAGAATTGCTCGAATTTTACCTGACGGAACAATCGATAATACTTTTAGTATTGGCTCTGGGTTTAATAGTCAAGTTTATGCAATTGCTATCCAATCAGATGAAAAAATTATTGCAGTAGGAGGTTTTACCAGTTTTAATGGGGCATCTGCTCCCAGAATAGTACGATTATTACCAAGCGGACTACGGGACACAAGTTTTAATGTGGGGCTTGGAGCAGATGCAATTATTGAAACATTGCAAATTCAGCCTGATGGTAAGATCTTGATAGCAGGAAGATTTAATAGTTTTGATGGAAATTCTTATTCACGTTTGGTAAGGTTAAATTCTAACGGAAGTATTGATTTCAGCTTCAAAATAGGGACAGGTTTTGATAAATATATTTACGCAATAGGATTGCAATCTGATCAAAAAGTAATTTTAGGAGGTTCATTTTTAACTTTTAATGGAACAACACAAAAACGTATTGTACGACTAAACCCAAACGGAAGTTTAGATGCTACGTTTCAATCAGGTATTGGTTTCAACAAAGGCGATGTTCGTACTATTTTAGTTCAGCCTGATGATAAAATTTTAGTTGGCGGAACCTTTTCGGGAACATATAAGACCAATGGCTCTTTGCGACTAATCCGTTTAGAGAAAACAGGAAATTATGATCTTGGTTTTGTGTCTCAGCTCAATAATAAAATTTACTCAATGGGTTTTTCATCAGATTACAGATTAATTATTGGAGGAGATTTTAACTCCGTGTCCGGAATTTCAAAACATAGAATTGCGCGTTTGAAACTCTGTTTAGATTCGACAACTTGGGATGGTGTCAACTGGTCAAACGGTTTTCCATCAGGTGGAAAAGAAGTTGTTTTTAAAGATAATTATAGCAATCTGTCAACTTCGAATATTTGTAGTTGCACTATAGAAGAAGGAAAAATAGTTACAGTTTCAAGCGGTAATACTTTAGGAATTGAATTTACGTATGCAGGAAATGGAAGCTTAGTTTTGGAAGATTCTGCAAGTTTATATCAATCTGATGATGAAATGATAAACACTGGATTTGCAGTTGTAAAGAGAAACTCATCTCCTATATTTAAAAAAGATTATACTTATTGGGGATCGCCTGTTAATTATCAAAAATTAATTGATCTTTCGCCTGACACAGTTGTAAATAAATATCTATCGTTTGATTATGAGATAAAAAATTGGTTTGTAGAAAATCCTTCAAATAACATGATTCCAGGTAAAGGGTACATTATTCAAGGGCCTAAGAATTTTTCTGAAAGCATTCCTGCCAAGTTCGAGGGAATTTTTAGCGGTATTCCAAACAATGGCATAATTGAAATTAAATTAGGACCGGACGATGTAGATAGTTTGGCGGGAAATCCTTACCCATCAGCTCTAAATGCAGATTCTTTTTTAATCCAAAACAGATCTAAAATTAAAGGGACAATGTATTTTTGGACGCATAACACACCCGTTACAAATTCCAGATATAGCTCTGATGATTATGCGGTCTATAATTTGCTCGGCGGAGTTGGTACAAGAGGAGCTTTAGCATCAGGTGTTAATGAAACTGTTCCAGACGGAACCATTGCGTCAGGTCAGGCTTTTTTTATTACGAGCAAAGGTTTTGGATCAGCAGAATTTAATAACAGTATGCGTATTGCTGGCAGAAATACGGCATTTTTTAAACCAGCCAATAACAAAAATGATATTACAGTTAAAAGTGGAATAGAGAAACACCGAATTTGGTTGAATTTAAAAAACTCAGAAGGTGTTTTTAAACAACTTTTAGTTGGTTATATTGATGGCGCTACAAACTCATACGATGAAGATTATGATGCAGAATCGATTAACGGCAATCAATTTGTTGATTTTTACAGCACAATCCAAAACAAAAAGTTAGTGATTCAAGGAAGAGCTTTGCCTTTTGTTTGGACTGATAAAATAAATTTAGGATATAAGACTTCTATAGCTGGAAGTTTTGAAATTAGTATTGATCATGCAGATGAATTCTTTGTTGACTCAAATGTTTTTATTGAAGATAAAGACTTAAAAATTACCTGTAATTTAAAAGATAAACCATATTTTTTTAATACGCAACAAGGGACTTTTTCTGATCGATTTGTTTTAAAATTTACAAATGAAGTTTTGCAAACTGAAACTTTTGAAAATACTAAAGAGAAAATCTTTGTTTCATCTAAAGATAAAATGATTAAAATAATTTCTACAGAAGGCTTAATTAAAGCGCTATCTGTTTTTGATATTTCAGGAAAATTACTCTACACAAAAGACGATGTGGAAACTTCAGAATTTCAAATACTAAATTTAGGTATAAATAATCAGGTACTGGTAGTGAAAGTTGTATTAGAAAATGGAAATAAAGCTAGTAAGAAAATTATTTTTTAAAGCAACTAAGGGTTTATTGTAATTGTAAGAAACCATTCCTTTTCGGAGTGGTTTTTTTATGCGCGGTCTACATAAAAACGATGAGACTTTTTCTCTTTGATAATTGAAATATAACAAACTTTTGCGATCGAGAATCGAAATTCCTAATTAAGGACAAAAAGAGCGTGAAGACCTGTTTTTACTGGTTGTATTTATGATTTTGATTAAATTTAGTTTTAATTAAGTGTTAAATTCTTACATTTTTCAATTGAAAACGTCTTAAAATTGTAAATAAAATATTACCTTGTTAGAAATTACATCCAAAACACACTTAAGATAATTCCTATTTTTAAGGAGTTGCCCAAATCATTGAGTTGTTTTTTAATTTCAAAATTACCGATTGCCAAATTTAATCGCCCCATTTAAATGAAACAAAAAGTACTTTTTACATCACTCATTTGTATCTAACAAAGTAGTTTTCGTCTTACATTTTTTTGTGGTATTGATGAATTGGGTCTTCTCAGACTCAAATCTGATTAAGAATTTATGTTTTACCTACTAATAATACCACAATGAAAAAAATTCTACTTACACTTCAGTTAGTTGCATTGCCATTATTTTCTTATGCACAAACCAAAACGATTCCATTTATAGCCACTGGAACGACAGATTTAACAACTACTTTTATGGTTCCTGCTGGTGTTCCATCCATTGTTATTAGCTCTTGGGGAGGAGGAGGAGGAGGAGGAGGATCAGCTATTAGTGGATTGACATTAGATTTGCAAAGAGGCGGCGGCGGCGGCGGCGGCGGTGCATTTGCAGGCGGTACATATACAATAAATTCTGGAGTATCATTATCTATAACAGCAGGAGGAGGCGGTGCAGGAGGTCTTATTGGTGGTAACGGCACATTAGGAAGAACTTCCACAGTTCAGGGATTTGTTTCTGCTTTAGGAGGTGCCGGAGGAAATGGAAATAGTTCCGGTGGTACTGCTACAGGAGGTGCTGGAGGTATAGGTAGCCAAGTATCTTATAATGGCGGAACAGGTGGTAATGGAACTTCTGGTATTGCGGGTGTTTTAGCCGTATCTGGTTCAGGCGGTTCAGGTGGTAACGGTGGAGGTGCTGGTGGTTTGGGAATAAATGCATTGTTAGGTTCTGTTGCTGGTAATCCTGGTGAGATACCTGGCGGTGGTGGTAGTGGATCCAGGAATCTTGCGGGAGGAACACTTTCGGGTGGAGCAGGAGGAGCTGGTAAAGTAATTATTTCATATGATTGTCCAACTTACACTTTAACGGGTACAGCTGCATCACCTGTTGATTTATGTTCGGGAACGTCATCTGTTATAACGCTTAGCGGTTTGCCTGCAGGTCTTTACAGTGTAACATACGAGTTAAATAATGTACTCCAAACACCTGTTAGTATGACTGTAAATGCTACGGGAAGTGGTACGTTTAGTGTTTCCGGTTTTACAACTTTGGGAACAAAAAGTTTAGTCATCAAATCTTTAACGTCTGGAACAAGTGCTACTGCTTCAGATAATTGTACTTCAACTATTACTTCAGCTAATGCTGTTACGGTAATCACAAGTTCATCAGGAACAGCTCCAGTTGCTTTAGCTGGTACAGGAGCTACCTGTACTCAAATCACAGCCAATTGGCAGGCCGTTTCAGGAGCAACATATTATGAACTTGATGTGGCTACAGATGCCGCTTTTACAAATTTTGTATCAGGATATAATGCGTTAAATGTTTTAAATACTTTAACAAAGAATATTACAGGGTTAAGCAATGCTACAAACTATTATTATAGAGTAAGAGCTTTTAAAGGAAGTTGTATTAGCGCAAATTCAAACATAATTACTTATAAACCTGCTATTGTTCCTGGGATTGTTACTTTAGCACCAGTTACAGGCGTAAACTGTTCCGTTTTTATTGTCAATTGGACAACTGAAACAAATGCTGCAAATTATTTATTAGATGTCTCGACAGATTCAAATTTTGGTAGTTTTGTTGGGTCTTATAATTCCTTAAATATTGGGAATGTTACCAGTTATACAGTAACTGGATTATCAGCAAGTACTACTTATTATTATCGAATTCGTGCTCAAAATGGTTGTGGTACTTCAACAGGAATAGCTATGGTGCAAAATACCACAACAACATCTGCAATTCCAGGAACAATTGTAGCTACCTCACCCACAAATATCATTTGCTCCGTATTTACGGCTAATTGGAATACACAAGCCAACGCAACAAGTTATTTATTGGATGTCTCAACAGATATAAATTTTGGTAGTTTTGTTGGAATTTACAATTCCTTGAATGTTGGAAATGTGAATACTTATACTGTAACAGGTTTATCAACGTCTACTACATATTATTATAGATTAAAAGGTAGAAATGGTTGTGGTAATAGTACGAGTTATTCAAATTCTCCAACAGCAAAAACATTAAGTAGCGCACCCGTTGCACCAACAACCGTAGCCTCTTCTGCAGTTTTGTGTAATCAGTTTACAATGTCATGGAGTGCTGCAGCAAATGCTTTAACCTATCAAGTGCAGATTTCTACAGATAATACATTTCCGGGTACTGCAGTTACGCAAACAATTTCTGGAATTACGGCGACTTCATACACCTTTACCGGTTTAGCAGTTGGTACAGTTTATTATTATAGAGTATTGGCTAGAAATGGTTGTGGAGACAGTGTGTATGGGGTTCCATCTCCAACTTCCATAAGTACACTTACGTTACCTTCAATGCCAACAATATCAGCTTCTGGCTCTTTGAATATTTGTCAAACCGGTAATGTTACCCTAACCTCAAGTTCGACCTCTAACAATTTATGGTCGACAGGTGCAGTATCGCAAAGTATTGTGGTTAGTTCAGCAGGAAGTTATACGGTAAAAGTTGTCAATTCGACTGGATGTGAAAGTGCATCCTCAGTACCATCAACAGTGACGATTGCTAATTTACCAACAGCGACGGCTGGAGGTAGTACCACAATATGTTCCAATGCTTCAGTAATTGTAACGGGAGCAACAGCAACAAATGGAAATATTTTATGGACAATTAACGGAGGTTCCGGAACATTAACGAACGAGACGACACCTACACCTACCTATACGCCTACTTTAGGAGGTGCCGCAAGAACCATAGTGCTGACAATGACAGTTACAAGTAACAATGCCTGCGCCCCGCAAATAGCAACAGCAACTTATACAATTAATATTACGGCCGCACCAACTGCGACTTCATCTGGTTCACAGACTATTTGTTCAAATGAGTCAGCAACTGTAAGTGGAGCTACTGCGACAAATGGAACTATTTTGTGGACACATAATGGTTCAGGTTCGCTCACTAATCAGACAACAGAAACACCTACTTATACTCCTGTAACAGCTGATGAGGGAAAATCAGTAACATTGACAATGACAGTTACATCTTCAGCGTCATGTTCAACACCTTATTCAGTAACAGCAACCTATGCTGTACTTGTGAGGTATGTGCCAAACATGCCACAATCTGAATCACTTATTCCACCATCGTGTCTTACCTCAACGGGTACCTTAGTTTTAAAAGGATTACCAAATAGGAATGATTATCAAATTGTGCAGAGTGGTACTTATCCAGCTACGTATTCAGGTGGTATAGGTTCCGATTTAACAAAATTCACGATTACTGGTCTGGCTCCCGGCACGTATAATTTCGCGATCCAATTTCCTGGAAGTTGCTCTTCGCTGCCTTTACAAAATGTAATAGTTACGCCTTTAGTAACAAATACGTATACAACAGCAGGAGGATGGTCAAATGGAACAACAACAGAAAATCAGAATATTGTTTTTGCAGATGATTTTTCTTCAGATGCTGATATTAATGGTTGTACGTGTAAGGTTAATGCCGGAAAGAAAGTGACCATAAACTCATTGCATACTTTAAATATTGACAAAGGGTTGATTGTTGATTCCGCACTTGGAACTTCTCTAACATTCAAAAATAATTCAAGTTTAGTTCAAGTAAGTAATACTGCAGTTAATTCGGGTAATATTGTTTATGAACGTTCTACTACCCCAATTCTTAGAAAAGATTATGTGTACTGGTCTACACCAGTAAGTCCTCAAACTTTGGGTGCACTTTCGACTGCATCATCAAAGTTTTATAGTAACGACGGAACACAGTGGGTTGTAGCAGCCAAAACAGACAATATGTTAGTTGGAAGCGGATATATTATTCGTGCTCCAGATAATTATAGTTATAGCACAAGACAAATTTATCCTGCAATTTTTACCGGAGTTCCTAACACTGGTGATATTGAAGGAGAGTCGTTATTAGTAGACAGAAGTTACGTAATAGGTAATCCTTATCCAAGTGCAATAAGCGCAGATATGCTACTGGACCAAAATAAAATGTTAGATGGAACGATTTATTTCTGGACACATAATACCCCTCAAAATATAGAAGCAGTTAATCAGTATTCATCAGATGATTATGCTGTTTATAACTCAAGTGGTGGAGTTTCGGCTT
>Ga0302173_10000084_pt1 | contig 44709 bp, 23 predicted proteins | sample I_Fen_N3_1_FD_198785 | JGI IMG/M metagenome (GOLD analysis project Ga0302173, IMG submission 198785) | Peat permafrost microbial communities from Stordalen Mire near Abisko, Sweden - I_Fen_N3_1 | ecosystem: Environmental > Terrestrial > Soil > Wetlands > Permafrost | place: Sweden: Abisko... | reverse complement strand
AACTATCGTGATCATCAAAACTTATAACTGCTTTGTCTGTTGGAATTTTTAATCCCAATTTTCTAAAGGATTGCAAACCTGCAAGCAGCAAATAATTTGCTCCAAACAAAACCGCATCAATCTCGGTTGTATTATTCAAAAAGTCAGAGATCTTTTCTATTCTTTCGTCTTCATTAATATGATATTCAATATCAAGAATTTTAGATTCGTCGTATAAATTCACTTCTGTTAGTGCACTTATATATCCTTGCTTTCTAAGATCCATCTGAATCAATTCTGACGAATTGGTTACAAAAGCAATTTTTTTAAATCCCTTTTCCAAAAGATAATTTGTGGCTGTTTTTGCGCCTTCAAAATTATCCAGTACTACGTGGCTCACATTTTGCTCCTCAAAATATCGATCGAGCAAAACAACCGGACATTGAAGCTCCATCAAACGATCGATGGTTGCTTTCATATTCTTGGTTGGCGTGATAATAAAACCATCAACATTTGCCTGCAATAAACTATTAACCAACTCTACTGCACGCTCATCATTTCCGCCCGTACTACAATAAAAAACTCTATAATTTAAGTCTATTGCTTCTCTTTCTATTACTCTTGCCAAATCAGAAAAAAACTGATTCGAAATATCTTCTACAATAAGTCCAATAGATCTTGTTTTTCCGGTTCTCAAACTACTGGCGATCATATTGAGCCTGAACTTCATTTCCTCAGTAACTTTAAAGACTTTCTTAATCACTTCTTTGCTTATCCCCATTTTCTCGCCTTTGTCGTTAAGAACAAACGAAACTGTGGTGACAGATACATTTGCAGCTTTGGCGATATCTTTAATAGTGATCTTTTTACTCATGAAACGTTAAGTTTATCTTAAATCTAAGTTAATTCGTTATAAGCAAATATATATTTAATAAAACGATTTACAAAAACGTTTTAGTATTTTTTTTATATCAAATTATCCATTTTAACATTTTAAAAGTATTATTCAAAATTTTAACGCCAATAGCCTATAAATAAAACAAATACAGCTATTAAATTGAATGTTAATTTTCTGACAAATCATTAAATTTTACGTAAATTTTAAAAAAATTAAAATCTCAAAAAAAAGCGGTAAAAATTAACTAAAATTGTAAATTTTTTAACATAAATATATGTTAACCTCAATAAATCAAACAAATCGCCACTTTCTCCTGTTTCAAAATTAGTTTCGAAAATCAATTCTAATTTTTTCTTCTATTTTAAGATCAATTCACTGTTAAATTCTAATCGCATTTTCTTTAATTTTTGTCCTCATTTTTAAGTTGTAAGCTTTTTTTTATATTTGATTTTTACAGATACTTAAATCCTACAAAATTTTAATCTAAATAGCTCCTTTAATTCGTATTACGCATTAATTATCCTTACTAATTTTCAAAAAAACACATCAAATTGGTACCTTAATCTCCAATCGCTTTCATTTTACTTTTCAAACCTTCTTTTTTTCTAAAGTTCATACACCATATATGCACTTACCATCCAGTGATTTGAAGTTCCGTTTGCATTTTTTTGTGCTTCGGGAATACTAAAAATTGCTGTGTGTTTTCCTTCACTTAATTCTAAAGGAACGATCATTGGCGGAACGTTACTTCCCGGACACCAATTAGACCTGCTTAAATCGCTGCTTGCTATTGGTTCTTCAATTTCTTTTACGGCATAAGTCCCTTTATCATCCTGAATATAAGGCGCTTTTCTTTTCTTCAACCAAACTCCCGTACCCGGATTAAATCGGCGAAAGCTCGCGCAATCATCTCTCCACGGAATAAAATCAATTACTTTTTTACCATCAACTTTAACGATATTCTGTTTTTTAACAAACTCATCCCCTTCGCCATGACCGCCGTGTCCTGTAGTGATGTAATATAATTTTAGATTTTTTGCTCCTTTTGGTAAATTGAATTCTACTAGAAAATCTTTATAAGCAAATAATTCGTCATTTCCTTGATTGGTTCCAAAAGGTTCTGTGTTTAAAATAGGAACGATAATTTTGTTTTTTGGAAGGTCACAACTCAACTCGCTTGGAGTCAAATTAATTGTTGCATTAACAATGTGTCCGCCTTTGGTATAATTGCCAATATGAACACCTATCCAAACTTCGCCTTGTAAAACAGTAGAAAATTGCGAAATATCTTCTTTCCATCTCACTTCTTTTTCCCAATACGAAATATAAACTGGTTTACGTTGCAAGGAATCATTGCTAAAAAAACCAATTCCAAAAGTGGTCATAAACCTCATTAGCTCTACTGTTGGCGCAAAATTACCTTCTGGAACTATCGATTTTATTTTTGTAAATTCATTTAAGGCGAACTTTTTTCCTTTCACAACATCTTCTAAAGAATTGTTTTTATCCACCGGAAGTACAAAAATAGATCCAGCTCTGTCGTAGCGATCCCCGCCCGAAACTACGCTTACATTAATTTCATATTTTGTATTTATTTTTTGTTTCGGAAGTGTTACTTTTTTAAAAACGTATTGCCCACCGCCGTAAAAAACATTCCCATTAACATCTGTCGAAAAATCTTTGCATTTTTCGTCGTGTTGCACTCTAACCTGATTAAAGATTTCAACTTTTTGCGCTGTAACGTGATTACTAAATAGTAACGTATTCAACAGTATTGCAAAAATTACTTTTCTCATATGCTATAAATTTCTTTTGTATCTTTTTTTATTAAAACGCTAAATTATTCTGTAACCGTAATAATTTCTCTTAGTCGAATATCTCTTGAAGATGCGCCAATCATAATTCTGAAATCGCCAGGTTCTACCACCCATTTCATATCTTCGTTTAACATTTGCAAGGTTTCTTTGTTAATCTCAAACGAAATTTCTTTTGACTCTCCCGCTTTAAGCGAAATTCTCTGGAAGCCTTTCATTTGTTTTATGGGCTGAGCAATAGAAGACAAAAGATCTCGTACATACAATTGAACCACTTCGTCTCCATCAACTTTACTGTTATTTTTTATCGTACAATACACTTTTGTCGTTTCAGATTTTCCAAGTTGTTTTTTATCAAATCGTAAATTACTATATTCAAAAGTCGAATAACTTAATCCGTAACCAAACGGAAATAAAGGCGCTCCGTTTAAATTTGTATAATCGTCTGAACGTCCTGTTGGTTTATGGTTGTAGATTAATGGCAACTGCCCTTCAAAAACCGGAAAAGTAATTGGTAAACGTCCAGCGGGATTTTTATCTCCAAATAAAATATTGGCAACAGCATGTCCGCCATCTTCACCTGGATACCAAACGTCCAGAATCGAAGGCACATTATTAATCCATTTGTCCATGGTAATGGCACTACCTCCAACAAGAACCACAACAACTGGTTTTCCTGTTGCAGCCACAGCATTGATTAATTCTTCCTGATGTCCTAATAAACCTAAATATGCTCTGTCATTAAATTCTCCTTCTTCGATTCCGGCAGCAATTACAGCAACATCAGATTTTCTGGCAGCGGCAACAGCTTCTTCAATTTTCTTTTGCCAATCGCTGTTTACTTCAATATTCCATACTAATTTGAATTTAGCATAACCTTGCGATTCAAAAAACTCGATTTTAATATCATACTCTTTGTCTTTTTCAAAATTAAAATCAACCAGTTTTGTCGAATAGGTTTGGCTTTTCCAATTGTCAATAATTAGTTTTCCGTTCAAATACAATCGGTAACCATCATTGCCTTCAAAACCAATTTTGTAAGTTCCGGCAACTGGCGATTTAATTTTTCCGGTCCATTTTGCAGAATAAAAATCATAGTTAATTTTTTCCTGATCTGGAGAATATAATGTCCAGTCAAAATTTATGGAATTGTCTAATCGTGCTACAACAGGACTTCCGCTTAATTGCACATTATTGAAATATTCAGCAGACAATCCGTTTACTGTTTTTCCTTTTTCAATGCTAAATAAATTAGCCGATGGAACAACGGTGTATTCTTTATTTCTTCTTGCACAGCCTTCTGCCAGATTAATCGCAACGGATTTTCCTAACTTCGCTTTTATACCGTCGAGCATATTTACTTTTCCGTTGCCGGGACCACTGTAACCGCCAAGTCTGGCTTCGGTAATATCATTTCCTATTAAGGCAATTGATTGTATTGATTTTTTTAGAGGTAAAACATTGTTATCGTTTTTTAATAAAACCATTCCTTTTTCGGCAGCTTCTCTTGATAATAATTTATGAGCCGGATTTCCGTTCCATTTATTCGTTTCTTTCTCATCGGCATAAGGATTCTCAAACAATCCCAATTCAAATTTTAATCTCAAAACTCTTGTTACGGCTTCGTCGATATTTTTCATATCAATTCTTCCGTCTAAAAATGGCGGTTGAAACAATTTGTAGTGATCGTAAGCGGTTTGAAAAATTACATCTAAACCATTATTGATCGCATTTGCGCTAGATTCCGGATAATCTTTTGCCGTATAATGCAATACATTTCCTCCTCCAACAGCATTTGCATCTGAAATAATGAATCCTTTAAAATTCATTTCGCCTTTCAGTTTTTTATTCAACAACCAATCGTTTGCCGTGCAAGGACTTCCGTTTATGGTATTGTACGAAGTCATCACGCTTCGGCTTCCGCCCTCGTTAAAACAGGCGCGAAATGGAGGAAACTGATATTCTTCTAAATAACGCTCATTGTAATCGATTGGGTAACTGTCGCGTCCGCCATCTCCGCTGTTTGCCAGGAAATGTTTTGGAGTTGTGATGACACCTCTTTCTTCAAAAGACGACACATAAGCGACTCCCATTTTTGAAGAAAGAAAAGGATCTTCTCCATATGTTTCTTCTACTCTTCCCCAACGAACATCTGAAGCTATATTGACAACTGGCGATAAAATTTGACGAATTCCACGACTTTTAGATTCTAATGCAATCGCCGTTGAAACTCTTTTCATTAACCCGGGATCAAATGTTGCTGCCAACGAAATTGACTGCGGAAATGCTGTTGCTCCATCTCTTACTAATCCGTGTAATGCTTCATCAAAAGCTATAATTGGTATTCCTAAACGTGTTTTTTCGACAAAATACTTTTGCATTTTGTTGATTAATTTTACGGTTTCTTTAGCATTACTTGCTGCGCTGTAATCTAAAATTTGGTTACTGGCGTCGGTACTTCCTTTGGCACTTACCTGAAAACCAAAAATTCCATTTTTATAATTTTCTGCTCCATCAGACAAATCACCGGGAATCATGAACATTTGCCAAAATTTTTCCTCTACCGTCATTCTGGATAATAAATCCTGAACGCGTTCTTCAACGGGAAGTTTTGAATTTTTATACTTTGGCGTATTTTGCGAAAACAATATTTGTGTTCCAAGAAATAAACCGATTAAAAGTGCTTTTTTATTCATGATGTTGCTTTTGAATTGCCACTTAAGCTTAAATTATTGTATTAATTCTATTCTCTGGATTTTTTACTAAATCGTTTAAATAGATGGATAAAAAAATGTCATCTCCTGCAATTGAAGATGACATTTTTATGTTTTATTAGTTGGTAAGGAAACCTCCCTGACCTCTGTATAATTTTATTGGTCCGTCTAATGTAACTTTGATACAGGTTACATATTTATCTGACGTGTTTTCCGGGAGATCGATATATACTAATCCCGGAACTGCACTCCAAGAAATTTTACCTACTATTTTGTGCGTCAATTTTACATTTGAACCCAAAACTGTAATATCCTGAATTTTATTGTCAAGTCCTTTTAACATTAATTGTCCCGAAGTTTTTCCGTGTACAAATAAATAAAGTGTTTTTGAATCTTTAGAAAGTGTCGTTGGTCCGTAAAAATGTCCTAACGGAATTCCTGGAACTGTTCCAAAAATACCTTCGCCGTTTCTTCTATTCCAATCTCCTAATTCTTTCAATGTCGAAACCACTGTTTCCGGATAAGTTCCGTCAGGTTTTGGCCCTATGTCTAACAATAAATTTCCTCCATTTGAAACTGCATCTACAAAAATAGTGATGATTTCATAAGGCGTTTTCCAATTGTTATCGCTCACACGGTATCCCCAATTTTCGTTCATAGTCATACACAATTCCCACCATTTAAATGCTGGACGAACCACTGGAAAGTTTTGTTCTGGTGTATCATAATCTCCATAACCTTGCAAACGTCCGTTAATGATGGTGTTAGGATTTCTGTCTAACATCATTTTACGCGTTTTTTCGGCTTGCCATTCGTCTGCACTATGTTCCCAATCGCCATCAAACCACCATAAATCCGGATTGTACCAATCTGAAATTTCTTTGATTTGTCCTTGAAAAAACTTTTGAAAACGTGCCCAACGAGCTGGTTCTTTTTTAATATCGTAACGAGATTTATCTTTTAAGAATCCCGGATAGTCGTCGTGTGTCCAATCGATTAAAGAAAAATAAGCACCGCATTTTATGTCTCTTTTGCGTAATTCTTCAAAGAATGGTTTTATCATGTCTTTTTTGGCAGGAGTTGTTTTTACCGAACTCAATTTACCTAGTTTGGTATCGTACATTGCGACACCATCGTGGTGTTTTGTGGTAATTACGGCATATCTTGCTCCAGCATCTTTAATCATATCAGCCCAAGCCGCAGGATCGTATTTACTTAGCGTGAAGCTTTTTTGCTGTTTCATATAATCTTCTACAGAAATTTTTCCGTTGTGAAAACTCCATGATTCAGAAACATCGGCAACTGAATAAATTCCGGCGTGAATAAAGATTCCTAATTTGGCATCTTCAAACCATTTCATTTTTTCAGCAATATCTTTTGCAGCAATTTTGTTCTGCGCAACACTTGTAAAAGTTGTTCCAGCGAATAAGGCAGCTAAAATTATTTTTTTAATCATTTCTATTTTTTTTACTGTTTATTATTTTATTCTAATCGGTATTGATGCTCCTTGTAATCCTGTGCTTTCGGCTTTTACGGTAAATTGTCCTTTTTGACCTTTTTTAGCTTTTACAATTACTAAAACTTTTCCGTTATAAGCAGGTCTTTCGGTACTTTGAAAAGGCACAAAACTAGTAGCGTCTCCATTGTCTGTCGCCACAATTTCTCCTGGTCCTTCTATCGAAAACTTCACTAAAGGTTTTGAACGAGGCACTACCAAGCCATTATTATCTGTTATATCAACTGTTACAAAAACCAAATCAACATCGTCTGCCAGAGCTTCTGTTCGATCTGCAACCATTTTTAGTTTTGTTTCTTTTCCTGTGGTTTTAACAATATCTATTGCCCAAATTTTACCGTTTTTGTAGCAAACTACTCTTAGTTCTCCCGGTGTATAAACAACATCATTCCAAGTAAGACGAAAATCTTTTCCTGCTTCCATTTTCTTTCTTCCAAGGCTTTTTCCGTTAAGGAACAATTCGCCTTCGGTTCCTGATGTATAAACGTGTACAGGAACAACTTTGCCTACTCTTTCGCTCCAATTCCAGTGTGGCAATATATGAGCTGTTGGTACATCTGGTCGCCAATGCGATTTGTAACTGTAATAACGATCTTTTGGAAATCCTGCCAAATCGATAATTCCAAAATAACTGCTTCTTGATGGCGGATTGTTTTTTTCTAATTCTGCCAATTTTACTTCTAATTCTTTTTGTTTAGAAGGATCTGTTCTAAAATTCAACAAGTTCGTTTCATCAGAATTGTAAGGAGTTGGTTCTCCCAAATAATCAAAACCTGTCCAAACATATTCACCTAATAAATGCGGATATTTTGCATTGGTTCTAAATTGTGTATCTGGCGAACAACCCCAATCAGGAAAAGCTTCATCATAAGATGAAATTTGCCAGGAGGCTTTGTCGAATTTATTGTCAAAGAAATATTCTCCGCGTGAACTTACGGTCGAAGCAGTTTCGCTTCCCAATGTTGGTTTATTCTTGTATCTTGGGTCAATATCCCATTTTGGCTGTTGGTCAAAAAAGTAGTTTACTCCCATAACGTCAAGCGCAACGGCTGCTCCAGAACCTCTTCCTCCGTCTGGATCATTATATCCGTTTGAAACTGGACGCGTTGGATCTTCTCGGCGAACTATATCTGCCAATTCTTTTGTCAATTTTACGTTTTGCTGATCTGGAACTTCATTCCCGATTGACCAAATAAAAACCGACGGATTATTTCTGTCTCTGCGTACTAATGCTACTAAATCTTTTTCGTGCCATTCGTCGAAAATGATGTTGTAATCTAATTTTTTCTTTCCAATTTTCCAGGCATCAAAAGCTTCATCCCAAACAAGGAATCCCATTTTATCTGCCAATTCCAGCAATTCCGGCGCTGGCGGATTATGAGAAGTTCTCAAAGAGTTACAGCCCATTTCCTTCAGCATTACCAATTGTCTTTTTAATGCCGATGTATTTATGGCTGCTCCCAAAGCTCCTAAATCATGATGATTACAGGTTCCGAATATTTCGACTCTTTTTCCGTTTAATAAGAAACCATTTCTTGGTGTAAATTCTATAGTTCGAATACCAAAAGGCGTGTTGTAAGTATCGACAACCTTTCCATCAACGCTAACTTTGGTTTGTGCCACATAACGATTTGGCGTTTTTAAATCCCATAATTTAGGATTGTTTATAATCGAATGTGTTTCGGCTTCCTCTGTACTATTTGGTTTAATTTCAAGAGTCGAGGTAATTAACGATCCTACTTTTGCTTTAGGAATATCATTAATATCGAGTTCGTATAAATCTGTTGTAACAACCGCTTTAACAGATTTGTTTGTAGCATTGTCTACGTTTACTAATACTCTAATATTGGCCGCTTCTTTGGTAATATTTGGTGTTGTCACATAAGTTCCCCAATGTCCAACATGTACGGGATTTGTTTTTACTAACCAAACATGACGGTAAATTCCTGCTCCGGGATACCAGCGAGAATCCCAATTTTCGGTATCTAAACGAACGGCTAAAATATTTTCTTGTCCAAATTTTAAAAACGGAGTCAAATTCATGCGGAATGAATTATAACCAAAAGGCCATGTTCCAACATACTTTCCGTTTAAATAAATTTTAGCATTCGCCATTGCGCCATCAAAATCAACAAAAATTTGTTTTCCTGAATCTGAATTTGGAATTGTAAAATGTTTGCGATACCATCCAATTCCTTTCCATGGCAATTTTCCTGTTTCTCCTCTTAATTCAATTCTAAAAGGTCCTTTAATAGCCCAATCGTGTGGTAAATTTAGTTTTTCCCAATTGGTTTCATTTGTCGTTACGGCTTCTAAGTTTTTAGTTTCTTCTTTTACCAATCCGTCAGGTTGAGATCCGTATCTTGAAAAAAGCCAATTATCATCGAAAGACTGCGTATCTGTCGAACCCATTCTTTTTATTGCTGTATTCTGTGAAAATGCAGACGATCCTATCAATAAAAAAAATAGTACAGTAAGACTTGTATTTAGTGAAGATATCTTTTTCTTCATGTTTGGTTTATTTAGTTATTCTGGTTTGGTTTGTTGTTTTTAAAGCCTCTTTCTTGTGTTACAAGGAGCGGTCTAAATGTGTATATCCGCCATCAACATATATTAATTGTCCTGTGGTATGACTTGATTTGTCTGACAATAAGAAAACGGTCATATTAGCGATTTCTTCAGCAGTTGTCATTCTATTTTCAAACGGAATTTTGGCTGTAATTTCTTTTAACTTTTCCTCCGGATTTTCAAGTGTTTTTATCCATTTATCATACAACGGCGTGTAACATTCGGCCACAATAACAGAGTTTACACGAATTCCGTATTTAAGCAATTCTACAGCCCATTCGCGGGTTAAAGCATTACGTCCACCGTTTGAAGCCGCATAAGCAGAAGTATTTCCTTGTCCGGTATCGGCAGTTTTTGAACCAATATTAACAATTGCACCTTTTGTTTTTTTTAACTCCGGCAAAGCATATTGTGCCATTAAATAATAATGAACTAAATTTTTATGAACCGATGCTATAAATTTCTCATAATCTCCACTTTCTAAACCAACACCATCATTTACACCGGCATTATTTACCAATCCGTCGATACGCCCGTACAAAGCAATAATTTGATCTACTGCAGTTTTACAAGCTTCAGGTTTAGTTAATTCGGCCACAACAGACAAAGCTTTTCCGTTCTCGGCTTCAATTTCTCTAATAGCAGCTTGATTGTCGGCATCGTCTCTTCCAATTATTACAGGAACAGCACCTTCGGCAGCCAAAACTTTACAGATTCCGAGTCCAATTCCTTTCGCTCCTCCGGTTACAATAATTATTTTGTCTTTAAGATTAAGGTTCATTTATTCTTTATTTTGGTTAATTAGGTAGTTAGTTTTTTTTGTGATTATTCTAGTAAATGATAAAAGTTAATAGCATTCTTGCTCCAAAATTTATCCTGATCTCCTTTGGAAAATTTCGAGAAATACTGTTCAGCAATATCACAAGAATCAGAATAAGATGCAGCTAGTAAACTCACCGGCCAATCACTGCCAAACATTAGGCGATCAATTCCAAATGCTTCTGTCACGACATCTAAACAATAGGTAAAATCTGTTGCTGTCCAATTATTCCAATCGGCTTCGGTCACTAAACCCGAAACCTTACACAGTACATTTGGATATTTTGCAATCGCTTTTATCCCCTTTTCCCACTCGCTAAATTCTTTATTTTTAAAATCCGGTTTTGCCAGATGATCTATAACAAAATTTTGATTGGGAAACCTTTCGACAAGTTTTGCGGCATTTTCCAGATGTTTTGGAAAAATCAAAATATCGTAGGTAAACTTGTATTTTTCTAATTTCGAAATTCCGTTCAAAAATCTTTCCGACAACATAAAATCCAGATCAGCTTCGGCCTGAATAATATGTCTGAATCCTTTTAGTTTTTTGTATTTATAGAAATATTCTAAACGTTCGTCAATATTTTCGGCACATAAATCAACCCAACCTACGATTCCTTTTATAAAATCATTGTCTTTGGCAAGATCTAAAAGAAAACGTGTTTCTTTTTCGCTTTGGTCGGCCTGTACTGCTACGCAACCATCAACTTGATTTTCTATCAATAAAGGTTTTAAATCTGTAGGCAAAAAATCCTTTTGTATCACTTTCATTTCTTTGGTGATCCAGGCATCTTTTATTGGATTGTATTTCCAAAAATGTTGATGACTATCTATTTTCATGCAAATCGAATATTTTATCCATCATCAGCCATTTTTCGCCCTCTTTTGCCCCAGGTAATGCCTTTTGGTATTTCCACATTAGTTCTTCCCATTTCTGAACCACAGGATTGTTGTCATCCATTTCGCCTTTTCTTTCAAAAGTAAAAGTTTCATTTGCCTCAATAATCATAAACAATCTGTTGCCTACACAATAGATTTCAAGATTTTCGATTCCGGAATTAACGATGCTTTCTGTAATTTCCGGCCAAATCTTTTCGTGATACTTTTTGTATTCAGCAATTAAAGTTGGGTCTTCATTTAAATCTAATGCAAGACAATATTTTTGAGTCACCATATTATTGTATTTAAAATTGAAGGTTAAAAACCTAAAACTATGATTATTGATAAAAAACTATTTAAAACTTAAAAAGGGCTTCTCCCGAAGTTTCGGGACACTCACCTTAACACTTAAACTTTAATTGCATCTAAGGTTAATGGTAATATATTATCTCTTAAGTTCAGCAAAAACGAGCAAATCAACTAAATCGTTTTATATTTCCTGAAACGGCATTTTAGCACTATCTGGAAAAAATAAAATTATTGCATAAATACCGTTTATTTTACCTCAAAATTATCATTAATTAAGCTTTTATTATCTTAATAATTAATTTCATAAAAAAAGACTTAATATTTAGCATTTTCTATATAATCTACCGATTTAGAAAAGTATACACATTAGCAATAGACCTGATCAAAAAAACGGAGTAGCTTTTTTAGAAAGGAATACTATATTTTATAAACAAGAATTTTACTTTTTAACTCTTACTATCATTTTTAATGAATTGGGAGATTAAAAGGTTATATGAATATTTTTTAATGAAGAAAAAATTCTACACCAAAGCATTCTTTCGATATTCCTTAGGAGTTGTTCCTATAAGTTTCTTGAACAACTTATTGAAGTTTGAGGCCGTTTTATAGCCACATTCGTAGGCAATTTCAGAAATTCCCAAATCTGTTTCGATTAGATACTTACAAGCATTTGAAACTCGTATTTCATTTAGATATTCTACAAAAGGTTTTTTTGTTTTGGATTTAAACATTCTGCAAAAAGAAGTTGGCGTTAAATTGGCAATTTTTGCAATCTCATCAAGTGAAATTTCCTCTTTATAATTCGATTTAACGTATTGAAAAACTTCAGCAAGTCGGTCATTTTTATTCTCGTCATTGACAGACACATAAGAATTATCGTTGATATACCTAAGATCTTTGCTTTTCGATAAAAGAAACAAAATCTCAATTAATCCCATCACAACTTCAAAACCTTTCTTTTTGAGCAGTTTTTCCATTTTTTTAGAAATCAGCGCATTGGTCTGTCCTGTTATAGATACTCCTTTTATAGCTTGAGAAAAAAACTTTTTAACATCTTGCGCCTCCGGCAATTCATAAAATGAATCTCCAAAAAGATCCCGGCTAAAATAAATTACAATTGCTTTGGCCTTTAAACTATTAATTCCTTTATAAAAAATTTCATCATTAAGCCAAACATGCGGAATATCATCGCCCAAAAAAACCATGTCGCCAGACTCAAAAGATTCTACTGCATTTCCGATAATTCTTTTCCCGTGACTTTCTAAAATGTAAACCAACTCAAATTCCGGATGCGAATGAAAAGGCGACTGAAAAAAAGATTCCTCACGCGAGAACACAGACAGCGATGTGTTTGTATAAGAAGCAATGTTAGTCTTTACAATTTTCATTTTCAGAATAATAATGATAATTAATAATTAAATAAGGATAAAATCGAATTAATCGCTTATTTTTTTTAGATATAATTTTAAATTTCCCAAAAAACAAAAATAACAAAAAATTCATATGAGAATACTAAATCGTTTTACTAAGTTTGAAAAAACTAAAAACAAATCCTAAAATGAGTACTTAATTTTTAAAATTCGCCAAAAATATCAACGATTTTTTTCTGCGCTTTGCCCTGATTTATCAGCTAATTACAGAAATAATTTAGGATAAAATTGAGCTATTTTGATTCAAAATTAACCACAAGTAATTAGGCAGAGATTTCTCAAAAAACATTTTAAAAAAATTTCAAAATAAATAAAAAAGCGCTTTTTTGTGAAACAAAGCCTTTTATTAATACCATACAATTCGTCGTTTTTTACTTCTACTATTTTACTTGTTTAGCAAAAGTTTCAACTAAAATAAGAGATAAAAAATTGAAAAAACTAAATCTAAAAACATGAAAAAAAGCCTTCTAATTTTCCTTCTTGCTTTGTGCTCAAAATCTATTGCACAAACTAAAGCTACCGGAAATGTTGTCGAATATTTTGGTAAGGAAAAAATCACTACCACTGCCGAGGGTACCGTTTTACAGGATTTTACCTCTGGTTTCACGCTTGCTACAGATAAAAGATCCGGTACGCTTTTTAACGGTCAAGATGCTGTAGCGTGGCAATATTCGGTTGGGAAATTTGTAAATCCAAATAAACAAAAAGGAGATTGGCAACCTATAAAAGTAGATTCGGTTGGAGTTTTTAGTGGGAAAGAAATGAGATCGGCTTTTTTATTTACAGAATACAACGCTTTAAAAAGCCAAATTGTACTTCTGGAAACTACTGGCGGAACGCGAACCTATATCAATGGTTTTCCACACGAAGGCGATCATTATGATTTTGGATATACTTTGATTCCGTTTAAACTTCATAAAGGTATTAACGAATTTGTTTACACAAAAGGTCGCTTTGGTCGTGTGAAATCTAAAATTATAGTACCCTCAAAAAGCATTCAGTTTACCAAACGCGATATGACGCTTCCGGATGTTATTAATGGCGAAAAAGACGAAAAATGGGCTTCGATTCGTGTTATCAATGCAACCGAAAAAGACCTAAAAAACCTTATAATCACAGCAAAATTATCTAGTGGCGAAACTGCCACTTATGCAACAGATAATATTATGCCGCTGTTCGTTAGAAAAGTAAAATTTAAAGTTCCGGCTGCAAAAGCAAATTATTCGGGCGAACTTACCATAGAACTTACGCTTACTGATAAAAGCGGAAAAGTAATTGACAAAACAAAATTCCCAATTCAGCAACGCTCTGCAACCATTCATCACGAACGCACTTTTTTAAGTAAGGTCGATAATAGTGTACAATATTATAGCATTGCACCTGCTTTAGGAACTGGACAAAAAGCTTTAATTCTCTCGGTTCACGGTGCTTCTGTAGAGGCACGTAACCAAGCAAGAGCTTACAAACAAAAAGATTGGGCGCATATTGTGGCTGCTACAAATCGTCGTCCTTTTGGTTTTAATTGGGAAGATTGGGGACGAATTGATGCGCTGGAAGTTTTGGCCGAAGCCAAAAAAGTTTTTAATACCGGAGCAAACCTACTTAACAGGTCATTCGATGGGTGGTCACGGAACCTGGTTTTTAGGAACTACTTATCCTGATAAATTTGCTGCCATTGCACCTTGCGCCTCTTATCCTGATATCTCAACTTACGGTTCTGACAAAGGCGACGAAATGCATGATATTTTTAAAGCTTACGGATCGATCAAACGTTCTGCAAATTCGGGACGTGTAAAAAGTTTGGTACAAAACTTAAAACAATCTGGTGTTTATATCCTTCATGGCGATGCAGACTCGACTGTGCCAATTTCGCAAGTACGAGAAATGCGTCAGATTTTAGGAACATTTCATCCTAACTTTTGTTATTACGAATATCCGGGTGGCGAGCATTGGTATGGAGATCACTCTGTAGATTGGTTTCCTATTTTCGAATTCTTCAAACGCCAAACGATTCCTGCCAATAAAGAGGTTAAGGAAATTGACTTTCATACTGCTACTCCAGCCGTTTCGGCAACTGATTATTGGTTAAAATTGCAACAGCAAATTCGTCCGTTTGATTTTTCAAATATTAATGTAAAACTGGACAAACAGCAAATTACCGTTAAAACAGAGAATGTTTCGATTATGGAAATTGATTTGCCTTCGTTACATTTAAACGGCGAAATTGCAATCAACATCAACGATCAAACCTTAAAAATAGCTGCTGACAAAAAAGCAATTCTAGCTCTTAAAGATGCAAAATGGGAATTCATTGATGCTATTAATACAACTGAAAAATATGCAGAACGTCAAGGCGGATTTAAGTTTGCTTTTAACAACAATGTTGTTTTTGTTTACGCTACAGGAGGTTCGGCCTCAGAGCGCGAATGGTACTTAAACAGAGCTCGTTTTGATGCCGAGACTTTTTTGTATAAAGGTAACGGAAGTATTGATGTGGTTGCGGACAGTGAATTCTCTCTAGAAAAATATAAGGACAGAAATGTGGTGCTTTACGGAAATGCTTCGAACAATCGTGCATGGAAATTATTGTTAGAAAACGCTCCTATTCAAATTGATAATCAACAAATAAAAGTTGGAGACAAAGTACTAAAAGGAAATGATCTGGCTGCTTATTTTGTTTTGCCAAGAAAGGACAGTAAAACTGCTCTTGTAGGTGTTGTAGCCGGAACTTCTGAAAAAGGTATGAAGGCAACTTGGGCAAACAATTACATATCAGGAATTACTGGTTTTCCAGATGTAATGATTTTTAAAGCTGATTTACTTTTAAATGGTTTGCCAAATATGCAAGTAAGTGGTTTCTTTGACAATAACTGGTCTGCTAAAACATTAGAATTTAATCTGTAATAGTAATAAAAATAAGGTGCTAAAAATGGTAAAATCATAATTTAATAGTCCTAAAAGAGTGTTTAGCATTAATTTACTAATACGATTTAGCACTTCGACAAAAAACAATTACTTTTAACACCAAAATATTGAAATTCAAATAAACTATATTGGTTTACAAACAGAAGCACAACCTTTTAGCAACCAATAATTAAAAGAATAAAAGTAAAAAATGGAAAAAAGATTTGCAATAGCTATGGATGTTGGCGGTTCTCATATTACTTCTGCAATTGTTGATCTAAGTGAAATGAAAGTTTTTGAAGAATCTTTGTTTAAGGTTTCTTTTGATTCTAATTTACCAACCGCAGAAGTAATGGATTTTTGGGAAAATGCCATTCGCACTTTATTAGAAAAATCAGAGGTGGGCAAATTATCAGGAATAGCATTGGCTGTACCTGGTCCTTTTGATTATGACGATGGAACTTGTTGGATAAAAGATCAGGACAAATACGAAAATTTCTACGGACTCAACATAAAAGATTTATTGCGAGAACGTTTTGATTTTGATCTCGACTTTCCGATTGTTTTTGAAAATGACGCTACAAGTTTTGGTAAAGGCGAAGTTTATAAAAACATGGAAAATCTTCCTAAAAATGTAATGGCGATTACTTTGGGTACAGGGCTTGGCGCTTGCTTTATCGAAAACGGAAAAATTGTAAGTACTGGTTTCACTGTTCCAACAAATGGCGAAATATGGGATCTTCCGTATAAAAATGGTATTGCTGAGGATGCTGTTTCTTTGAGAGGTTTACTCTCAAATTATCAAAATCTAAGCGGTATTCAAGCTAATAATGGGCTTGAATTATACATTTTGGCCATAAACGGAGACAAAAAAGCCTTAGAAGCTTTTCAATTATTTGGAGAGGATTTGGCCGAAATTGTACTTCCATGGTTAAATAGTTTTAATGCTAATATGCTTGTTATTGGAGGAAAAATAGCAAATGCCGGAGATTTATTTTTGAATTCTTTTAGAGAAAAAGCCAAACAATCCGGAATCGAAATTGAGCTTATACTCTCAACAAATAATGAAACAACTGCTTTATTAGGCGCTGCAAGTTTACTTTATAAAGCTTAAAATAAAAATGATATGACAAATCGTAGAAATTTTCTAAAAAAAACGGCTATGGCATCTGCTGCTGTTGCATTTGGTTCTTTTGCAGGACGAGCAGAAGAACTTAAAGAACAAAACGAACTTCCTGACGGAAAGGTGCGCAAACCAATTGTACTTTCGACATGGCGTTTTGGCTTGCAAGCCAATGAAGCTGCCTGGGAGGTATTAAAAAATGGTGGTCGTGCCTTAGATGCTGTAGAAGCAGGTGTAAAAGTTCCTGAAGCTGACCCAAAGGAAAGAAGTGTGGGTTATGGCGGACGTCCTGATCGCGACGGACGTGTTACATTAGACGCTTGTATTATGGACGAAATGTCTAATATTGGTTCTGTAGGTTGTCTGGAATTTATAAAGCATCCTATTTCTGTTGCGCGTGCCGTAATGGAAAAAACACCTCACGTTATGCTTGTAGGCGATGGAGCTTTACAATTTGCATTGTCGCAAGGTTTTCCGAAAGAAAATTTATTGGTTCCGGATTCTGAAAGGGAATGGAAAGAATGGTTAAAAACTTCTGAATATAAACCAATTGCTAATATCGAAAACCACGATACGATTGGAATGATTGCACTAGATGAAGCAGGAAATCTATCAGGTGCTTGTACTACTAGCGGAATGGCTTTTAAAATGCACGGTCGTTTGGGCGATTCACCTATTATTGGAGCGGGTTTATATGTTGATAACGAAATTGGAGCTGCAACTGCAACTGGACATGGCGAGGAAGTTATTAGAATTGCCGGTTGTCATTTGGTTGTTGAATTAATGCGCCAGGGAAGATCTCCGCAAAAAGCCTGTGAAGAAGCTGTTTTAAGAGTGGTAAAACTGATGAAAAACAGAAAAAAAGACTTAAAAGATATTCAAGTTGGGTTTATTGCCTTGAATAAAAAAGGCGATTATGGTTCTTATTGTGTTCAGAGCGGTTTTAACTACGCCGTGTATGACGCAACCGGAAATCGTTTAATCGATCCCGATTTTTACATCAAATAATAAAACTATCAAAACCAAAAAAAAAAAAAAAGACTAAACAAGAAACCAAAATGAAAAATAAATTCCAGTTACTGTTTACAGCATTGGTTTGTGCCAGTGCGTTTTCGCTGCATGCTCAAGGTGATTTTAGCATGGAAGCCAACAAATCTGAAGAAGCAGGATACATCGCTCCAAAAGATCCGTTAGTAAAAGCAAATTTAGAGAAATGGCAAGGCTACAAATTTGGTGTATTGATTCATATGGGACTTTATACACAATTAGGAACTGTAGAGTCTTGGGGATTGGCTCCGGAAGACTGGGTAACCAGAGATGGTTACGACGATTATTACAAATACGCGACTGATTATAGAAATACAAAATACAAATTAAACCCTACGAATCTAAATTCAGAAAAGTGGGCAAAAATGTTTAAGAATGCTGGTGCAAAATACATGATATTTACCTCTAAACATCATGATGGTTTTTGTATGTATGATTCAAAATTTACCGATTTTAAAATCACAAATCCTGAATTACCTTACGCCAAAAATGCGAAAGCCGATGTTTTAAAAGATGTGTTGGATGCTTCAAGAAAAGAAGGTTTGGCGGTTGGAGTTTATTACTCTAAACCAGATTGGACTACGCAAAACTTTTGGTGGTCTTATTATCCGCCAAAAGACAGAAATCCTACTTACGACATTTCTAAATTTCCGGATAGATGGAAAAGCTACGTAGCGTATACGCAGAATCAGTTAAACGAATTGACAACGAATTATGGTAAAGTTGATATTTTGTGGCTTGATGGCTGCTGGGTTAGACCGCTTTCGACCATTAACAAAAAAGTAGAAGAATTTTGTAAATATCCGTATGATATGGATATTGATATGAAATTAATTTCTGAAACTGCCCGTAAAAAACAACCCGGAATGCTTGTTGTTGATCGTTGGGTTCCCAGCGAATATGAGAACTACTTAACGCCTGAGCAAAAAACTCCGGAGAAACCTTTAACGGTGCCTTGGGAAAGCTGTATTACTCTTGGTGGCGCATGGGGATGGGTTGCAAATGATCATTATAAATCATCAAAAGAAGTAGTACAATTAATGACGAGCATTGTGGTTAAAGGTGGAAATTTACTGCTTGGTGTAGGTCCTGATGCCAAAGGTGAATTTGATCCAAAAATTGAAGCAACTCTTGCCGGCGTTGGAAAATGGTTAACAGCAAATGGTGAAGCAATTTATGACACTAAACCTGTTGCTCCTTACTTAGACGGAAAAGTGGGTTACACTCAAAAAGCAAACGCTATTTACGGCATTTATATGCCTGCAAAAGACGAAAAAGAACTACCAGCAACAATCACGATTAAAACGGATAAAAAAGGCAGTTTAAAAGCTTCTTTATTGGGTACAAAACAAAAATTGACCAGTAAAAAAGTCGATGGAGGAATTATTGTTACGATTCCACAAGAACTAAGAACTACTTTAGCAACTCAGGAAGCTGTAGTAATTAAAGTGAGTTAATAATTCGAAGAAAGAAGATATTAAAATAAAAAAAATGAAAAAGCAATTAATAACAATTTTGGGATGTTTGACCTTTTTGTCTGTAACGGCTCAAAAAGTAAGCGCTCCTGCACCTTACGGAGCCTTGCCAACTGAAGCTCAATTGCATTGGCAAGAAACAGAACAGTATGTTTTAGTTCATTTTACGCCAACTACATTTCAAAATAAAGAATGGGGTTATGGTGATGCCGATCCTAAAATTTTTAATCCAAAAAAATTCGACGCCAATCAAATTGTAAATGCGGCTAAAGCGGGCGGATTTAAAGGTGTCATTTTTGTTGCCAAGCACCATGATGGATTTTGTTTATGGCCAACCAAAACAACGGCTTACAACATTAGCGCAAGCCCGTTTCGTGATGGAAAAGGCGATATGGTAAAAGAATTTGAGGTTGCAGTGCGCAAAGCCGGACTGAAATTTGGTCTTTATTGCTCGCCTTGGGATCGAAATAATGAAGATTATGGTAAACCTGAATATGTAGAAAAATACCGAAATCAGTTAAGAGAATTATACACCAACTACGGGAAATTATTTATTACCTGGTTTGATGGTGCCAACGGTGGCGACGGTTATTATGGCGGTAAACGAGAAAATAGAAATATAGATCGTGCTACTTATTATGATTGGGATAAAACGTGGGCGATTTCTAAAGAATTACAACCCGAAGCTGTTATTTTCTCCGATAATGGCGAAGTGCGCTGGGTAGGAAACGAAAGAGGTTTTGCTGATGAAACTTCTTGGGCTACTTTTACTCCTGAACCAATTGCCGGAAAAACGGTTGCTGTTCCCGGAGAAACTAATTATGAAAAAGCGCAAGGCGGAACCCGAAATGGTAAATACTGGAAGCCTGCAGAGTGTGATGTTCCGCTTAGAGATGGCTGGTTCTATCATGCAGATCAGGATGATAAGGTAAAATCAGTTTCGGAGTTATTTGAAATTTACTGCAAATCTGTAGGTCGAGGTGCTTGTATGGATATTGGTCTTGCACCGGATACAGATGGTTTATTACACGAAAATGATGTTAAAGCTTTGAAAGATTTTGGAGATTTCTTAAAGCAAACATTTTCTAATAATATGGCAAAATCTGCTGTGGTTACTGCATCAGAAATTCGAGGTGATAATCAAATCTTTTACGGAACTAAAAATCTTACTGATAACGATCGCTACTCGTATTGGGCAACAAGTGATGAGGTGAAAAAAGCTTCCGTAATTTTAGAATGGGACAAAGAACAAACTTTTAACATCATTCGTTTAAGAGAAAATATCAAATTAGGACAACGTATCGAAAAAGTTGAAATTGATGCTTTTTTTAATGGAAAATGGAAAAAAATAAGCGAAACTACGAGTATTGGCGCTAACAGATTGGTGCGTTTACCAAATTACATTTCAACTCTAAAATTGAGAATTCGCATTGTAGAATCTCCGGTTTCTATTGCTTTAAGCGATATTGGTGTCTTTAAAGAACCGGAACAATTGGCCGTACCAAAAATTAAAAGAAGTAAAGATGGAATGGTTTCGATCGCTACTGAATCTGCTGTACACCAAATTCATTACACAACTGACGGAACTGAACCAACATCAAAATCTCCGGTTTATGAAGCTCCTTTTTCGTTCTTAAATTCTGGTGAAATAAAAGCGAAATCATTTGGTGCTGATACAAAATCTAGTGAAACGGCTATTCAATCGTTTAATGTTTCGAAAAAAGACTGGAAAATAGTTGCGGTTACTTTTGAGAATCCAGAAAAAGGAATCTCCTTAAATGCAATCGATGAGAATGCAGAAACCGTTTGGAGTACTAATGATAATTCTCTTGCAATTGCTTTTCCGCAAGCCATAACAATTGATATGAATCAGGAAATCACGATCGCTTCACTGTCGTATTTACCTCGTAAAAATTCCACAGGCGGAATTGTAAAAAATCACGAATGGCAGGTAAGTTTAGACAATCAAAACTGGACAACTGTTGCCGAAGGTGAATTTGCAAATATCAAAAGTAATCCTGTTGAACAAAACGTCACATTAAAAACAGCTACAAAAGCGAGATACATCAAATTTATTGGTAAAAGCAGTGTAGATGGAAATTATATTTCTGTTGCTGAATTGGGTGTAAAAACCATAAAATAAGGGATATATATATTTTTTCACACATAGTTTGTCATCCTGAGCGAAGTCGAAGGAACGCATAAGTAGCTCGACAAAACTTACGTTACGAAACCTGACAGGTTTTATCCCGAAACTTCGGGACTGTCGGGTTTACTATGAATAAAAATAAAGCGCAAATTTACACCACAAAAAAAAGGAGTTAATTCAATCGAATTAACTCCTTTTTTTATAACCTATTCTTTGATTCTAATTTTGAATTACTTTTAATGTTGTTCCGTTTACAAAACTATCATGAGAGATAAAAAAACTATTCAAAGGTTTTCCGTTTACTTGAATTTCTCTGATTTTTCCATCTGTATTAACTTCTCGTTCGATTACAATATTATCTTTTTTATAATATCTGGAATCTAATTTAATCGTTACTTTATCAAACATTGGCGTTGTAATGGTGTAAATTGGATCTCCTGGAGATATTGGGTAAATTCCCATCATAGAATAAACTAACCAAGCCGACATTGTTCCTGTATCATCGTTTCCTGGTAATCCTTTTGGTTCATTTTTAAAATATTCTCTCACCAATTTTTTTACCATTTCCTGACTCTTCCACTCCTCACCTTTTACATAATTGAATAAATAAGGATATGCAATATCTGGTTCGTTTGCCATATCAAATTGTTTGGTATCAAACACTTTTTGCAATTGCTCAGAGAAAACTTTATCACCCCCCATTAATTTCATCAATCCTCTAATGTCGTGTGGCACCATAAAAGCATATTGCCAAGCATTACCTTCTATAAATCCAACGTTTTCCTGAAAATTAGCTCCAGCGTTAGGATCAAAAGGTTCGTACCATTTTCCGTCAGGTGTTCGTGGTCGAAGTAATTTTAAGTCTTTATCATATAATTTTTGGTATGATAAGGAACGTTTAGAAAAACGCTTAAAATCTTCTTTTTCGCCTAAGGCTTTTGCCAAAAGTGAAATCGCATAGTCTGAGGTGTTATACTCTTCTGTTGTCGAAACAGATCCTTTATAATTGGTAGACAAATATCCTTTTTGAATGTATTCTTTTAGTCCGGGACGCAACGGATTTTCTTCAATTTGATCTGCACTTTTTAGCATCGCATGATAGGCTTTGTAAATATCAAAATCCTGAATTCCTTTTAGGCACGCATCTACAATAACTATACTTGCAGGATCTCCAACCATTGTAAATGTTTCGGTTGAATTTAATTCCCATTTTGGCAACCAGCCGTTTTCATCATACATTTCTAACATGCTTTTTATCATATCAGATTGTTGTTTAGGATATACTAAAGATGTTAACGGATGCATATTTCGATAGGTATCCCATAACGAAAATACGGTATACCGCGTATCATAGGTTCTTCCAATTCTGGTTCTTTTTATTTTGGGGTATTCACCATTTAAATCATTTAATGTATTTGGGTGAATTAAAGTGTGATACAATGCCGTGTAAAAAATAACTTTATCCTGATATGAACCGCCTTCTACCAAAATTTTAGAAAGTTCTTCGTTCCATTCGTTAAATGTTTCTTTGTAAACATCATCAAATGATTTGTAACCTGTTTCTTTTTCCAGATTCTCACGGGCATTTTCGATACTTACATACGAGATTCCAATTTTAACTTCGACTGTTTCTTTTTTATCAAAATTATACGAAAAATAAGTTCCAATGCTGTCTCCGACAACGGTTTTAATGGTATTTTTCATGATTCGGGTTTTGCCATTATAACCCATCCATTGTGCCTCAACACCATTGTATTTTGTTGTATTTTTCCATACACCAAAATGGTCTGCCGGTCTCGAAAATTTAGCCACGAAATAAACCGGATAAGCATCTTCCGGACTATTGTAACAAAATGATCCTACAGAACGCATTCCTTCTATTTCTGTAGATGAAACTACTTTTACCATTGCGCCTTCTTCATTTGTTAATCCTAATCCCAGATTCAACAAAATATTAGATTGCCCTTTTGGAAAAGTGAACCTGCTTACTCCCACTCTTTTTGAAGCTGTAAATTCTCCTTTAACATTATATTTATCAAGATCTACACTATAATAAGCCGTTTTGGCAACTTCTTTAGAATAAGTAGAACCGTATTTTAAATGATTCGTTTCTATTGCTCCAGTTGTTGGCATTAGCATAATAACACCCAAATCCGGACAACCAACACCGCTTAAATTTACCTGACTAAATCCGGTTAAAAATGTATTTTCGTTTACGTAAGGATTCGACAACCATTGACTGTCTTTTTCTAATGGATTCTGAGGTCCTGCCACATTAAACGGGCTAATACTTGCCATTCCTCTTGGTGCAATTGGCCCCGGAAAAGTGGCTCCATAATTGGAAGTTCCAATAAGTGGATTCACAAATTCTGCTGGTTGTTGTGCAAAAGTACTTATGCTAAAAAACAGCATGCTCAAAAAACATGCTGCCTGAATGGTTCTACTTTTATTAGAAATCATATTTAATCTTCTATCTATTAATGGCTTCAATCTTTAAAGTCCACGCTTCTTTGCAAGGTAAATTGTTAATTAAACTTTCTGGAATTGTAACTTTAAATCCTTCGGCTAATTTCGTCCATTTTAATGGTTTATTAAAACCTAACATCGATATTTTTGTTCCTTTTTTTGGATTTATAGATTTTACGACTACTTCTGAAGGAATTTTCTGTTCTCCATCTTTAGCTAAATAAAACAAGAACACGTTTCCTGCTTTATTTTGAGTCATACAAATATTGTTTTCTTTATAAGGCGCGATTGGTTTTGTATTATAAATTGCGGTGCTATTTACTTTCATCCAATCTCCGTAAGCTGCCAATAAATCATAAGCTCCTTGTTGCCATTCGCCCTCCGGACTTGGAGCAACATTCAATAATAAATTTCCACCTTTTGCCACTACATCAATAAGCATATGGATTCCTTCTCTGCCTGTCAAATATTTAGCATCCGGAGTATACGACCATCCACCGCCTGAGGTAATGCAAGATTCCCAAGGATAAGGTAGAGTTTTTTCGGGAACACGATTTTCCGGAGTCAAATAGTTCTGATTTTTTCCGTGAACCGCTCTGTCTACCACAATTAATCCTGGTTGTTTTTGGCGTGCTTTTACAACCAATTCATCCATTTTTACATCTTGGTCAACAACTCTGTGTTTTATAAATCCGTTTTTAGAAGTGTTTTCTGCAAACTTCTCTTTATAATTTTCGTCGATATTTTGTTGGTCTCTTTTTTTAACCCATCCACCATCTAACCATAAAATATCCACTTTGCCGTAATCTGTCAATAATTCTAAGATTTGGTTGTGTGTAAAGTCAACATACTTTTGCCATTTTTCAGGATAAAGCGACGGGTCATAATTTACGTTTCTGTCAAAAGGAGGAAAATAAGGATCCCAATAGTTTTCGTTGTGCCAATCTGGTTTAGAAAAATAAGCTCCAACTGATAAGTTTTCTTTTCTAAAAGCATTAAAAACTTCTTTTGCAATATTTGATTTTGGATTACTGCTAAAAGCACATCCTTTGTCTGTTACTTTATAATCTGTATATTTTGAATCAAACATCGAAAATCCGTCATGATGTTTTGTCGTAAAAACCATATATTTCATTCCGGCTGCTTTTGCCGCTTTTGCCCATTTTTCGGGATCAAATTTCACGGGATTGAATGATTTTTTCAAACCTTCATATTCTTTTACATACTCGTTGTAATTATTAGGATTACTTCCTTTTTTTCGTTCGCACCATCCGTAATCTTCCGGACAAATTGACCAAGATTCTACAATTCCCCATTGACTGTAGGTTCCCCAGTGCATTAATAATCCAAACTTTTTGCCTTGCCATTCGTCTAAGTTTTTTAATACGACTGGATCTGTTTCCGGTACATATCGCTCATCTTCGTAAATGGCTTGAGAAAACATTTGAACTGAAAATAAAATTGCAATTATGAATATTCCTCTTTTCATAGTTAGTTTATTTTTTGGTTTTTGGTTTTTGGTTTTTGGTTCTCATTTTTTGTCATCCCGAGGAACGAGGGATCTTCGTAAGTAGCTCGACAAAGATTGACCTCTATTTTGCGGAGTTTCTTGTGGAGATCCCTCGTTCCTCTGGATGACAAACTGTTCGTTTCACTTGTAATAATACACATATTCTCAACGGATTAAAATCCGTTGCTACAAAATGAATTATTCCTCCTGAATTTTTTTGAAGAAGGGCATTAATTGACTAAAATTTCATCAACAAACAACCAAGAACTTTCGCCTTTTGGGCTCTTTTTTAAGTTGGTTGCAATTACTTTTACAAATCTTACGTTTTGTTTTTCGAAGTTGATTTTAAAATCTTTCAACTCAGAATTTACATTCTTCGCATACGGACGTATTATTTTGCCAACTTCTTTATAATGAATGCTATCGTTTGAGACTAAAACTTTTACTTGTGTTGGAAAGTTAATTCCTGCTCCTTGACTTTCTAAAGTTCCAATGGTTACTTGCGATATACCTTGCTCTTTTTCAAGGTCAATTACAACTTCCATATCATTGACTAACCAAGCTTGCCATTGACCATCGTGAAAGTTTTTTGATCCTCGAATGGTGTTTACCATTCCAAAAAGTCCATCTCCTTTATAACTGTCATTATATGGCGTTAGATATTTTACTTTATCTCCAACTGCTTTATGAAACACGATTGTATCAGTAAATGTTTTTCCAACTGGTTTATCATTTTGAAACAACGATGCTTTTAAAACTGTTGTTCCTGTAAACTGAATTGGGTTTGTATATTTTACCGCATTATTATCTATGCCTTTATCTCCTAAAACGTAACGAATATCTGGATTTGGAAACTCGTTTTTTAAGGTTACATTGATTACTTTTTTAGCTAAATCTGCGGTAGATGAAGCCGAAACCAAATAAGCACTTTTTGAATAATTGATTCCTAAATAATCGTATCTTTTTAATAACGAAGGTAATCTAGTGGTGAAATCATTCCAGTTGCGATTTTCTTTTGAGCTCCATAAAACTTCTGATAAAGCTGCTAATCTTGGAAAAATCATATACTCTGATGCTTGCGGACTTGTTAGAAATTCTGCCCATAAATTGGCCTGCCCGCCTAAAACATGATTCGCTTCTTGTGGTGTCATTGCTTCTACAACAGGATCAAATTCGTACACTTTATTTAACGGATTATAGGCATCAAAAGCTAAAGGTTCTTCATTTTGAGGTCCCTGATAAAAATTAAAATAACAAGGTGACTCCGGCGACATAATTACATCGTGACCTTGCTTTGCTGCTTCAGTTCCTCCTTTTGTTCCTCTCCAACTCATTACGGTTGCTTCTGGAGCTAAACCGCCTTCTAATATTTCGTCCCAACCAATTATTTTTTTGCCTTTAGAATTGATGTATTTTTCCATTCTTTTTACAAAATAACTCTGCAATTCATGAACATTTTTTAAGCCATGTTCTTTCATTCTTTTTTGACAATGCGGACATTTCTCCCAATTGGTTTTGGTTGCTTCATCTCCTCCAATATGAATGTATTTTGATGGAAAAATACTTATCACTTCGTCGATTACGTTTTCTAAGAACTCGAATGTTGTTTCTTTTCCTGCGCAATAAATATCTGTAATGGGCCATAATCCTCCAGACGGAACTCCAATTTTTTGATCAAAACAAGATAATTCTGGATAAGCAGCAATTGCAGAACTTACGTGTGCGGGCATTTCGATTTCGGGAATGATTTCGATGTTTTTTGCTGCTGCGTATTTTACAATTTCTTTTAATTCTTCTTGCGTCAAAAAGCCTCCATAAGTTCCTTTTTCGTCAGGATTTGTAACAAGTCTTGCATTCCAAGCAGCATTTTCCTGATCGACTCTCCAAGCTCCAACTTCGGTTAATTTTGGATATTTTTTAATCTCAATTCTCCAGCCTTGGTCGTCTACTAAATGCAAATGCAAAACATTCATCTTTAACATTGCCAAACGATCGATGGTTTGAATTACGTAGTTTTTATCAAAAAAATGGCGTGATAAATCTAGCATCAATCCTCTCCATTGAAAACGTGGTTCATCGGTAATTGATACATTAGGGATTTCCCATTTCGCCATTGTTATAGTGGTTTTACTTTCAATGGCTTCCGGAAGTAATTGTCTAATCGTTTCTAAACCATAGATAAAACCAGCATTTCCGTTTGCTGTAACCGTAATACTATTGTTGTTTATGTCTAATTTATAGGCTTCTTTATGAAGATTTGAATCGACTTTAAATTGAATATAATTGCGCTGTGGCACTTTTGTTCCTAAAACGGGACGCCAGCCTGCCGCTGCTCCAAACTTGTTTATTAAGGCATTGGAAATCTCTTTCTGAAAATCTGTTGTGGCAACAAAAACGGTATTTTTAGAAAACTCAAAACTTCCTGCCTGAATCAATAATTGATTTGGTTTTGGAATTATCTGAATGTCTTTGTCTGTAAAAACTTTCTTCTGACTATAACCCGAACTTAAAACTATTAAGAAGATTAAGACGAATAAGGGCTTTAATGTTCTCATAATTATTATTTTAAAGATGGTGTTATTTTAAATTGATATTGATAATTTTTATCTTTTAATAGATATTTTTCCATTGGCCAAGCTTGCCAGCTGTCGATTCCGCCAACTCCCATTTGCTTGTAATCGATTTTTAAACTGGTTAAATCTCTTTCTTTCAATTCGGCTGCGTGTCTTTGGTCTTTTTCGAGTCCGTCGTCTAAATCTTCATTTAAAAAATGAAGGGCAGTAATTGCTAATAAATTATCAGATGTTACGGTTAATTTCAATTGATTTCCTGATAATTCTAAGAAACGTACCTCTGTTTTATTTCCGGTTTCCTGAGGACGAATGTATGGATAGTATTGCTCTGAAACGGTTTGTGTATAAAGCCCCACTTTTGAACTGTAATTTCTGTCTATGTAGTTTTCGTGCGGGCCTCTTCCGTAATAGGTTAAATTACTAAAATCTTTTGGTACAATTACTTCCATTCCAAATCTTGGCAACATTGGTGTTTCAATTGCTTTATCAATATTCAGTTCTTCTTTAACAAGTAATTCTCCGTTGCTATTGATCTCATAATTCAATACTAATTTTCCAAAAACCTGTGGTAAACTATAGGTCGCTTTTATCTGGATTTTATTGTCTTTTGTAGCAGCATAACTCCAATCAATAAGCACTGGATTTTCTGTAGCTGCTTTCCACGCTACTAAGTTTTTCTGAAAATTAGCTCCAAAATCATTATCATTTGGTGCTCTCCAAAAATTTGGACGCAATTGATATCCGTCTTTTATAATTGGTAAATTATTGAATGAATAACCGTTGATAAATCCCGTTTCTTTATCGAAAGTTATTTCGGTTTTATCACTTTTAAAAACGGTACTTTTTGCTTTTTTCTCTACCGTTATTTTTCCCGAACCTTCGATTTTTATATTGTTTTTCCAAGTTCCTTTATACGCCAATTGTTCTGTTGCGATTTCGAAACCTTTTGGTAAAAATGGTTCTTCTTCTTTTAGCTGATAACTGATGTTTACAAAAGCTTCCTGAAATTTTTTATCGCCTAAATTAATTGGCAAAGTATATGTTTTGGATTGATTTGCATTGATGGCTAAGTCTTGGATTACTCCTGTTTCCTGTACAACTCCGTCTAAAATTAATTTCCAGTTTAAAGTTACATTACTCAAATCTTTAAACGAGAATTCATTGTACACTTTAATCGTTGCTGTTTCTTGATTTTCCCAAGACGTTAGAATGTTTTGCTGTACATTTCTTACTTCAAATGCATGCGGATTTGGTTTTCTGTCTACTGTAAATACTCCGTTGTTTACAAAGTTGTTGTCGCTTTTTACATCTTTTGGTCCAAAGTCTCCTCCGTATGCTAAAATTGTGGTTCCGTTATCTAGTTTTTTGTAAACTGATTGATCGATCATATCCCAAATAAACCCACCTTGAAAGTTTGGATATTTACGATACACATCCCAGTAATCTTTAAAATTTCCCATCGAATTTCCCATTGCATGTGCATATTCACATTGAATGTAAGGTCTTGACGGATTTGGATTTGCCAAGATATATTCTTCCATTTTATTGGGCGAACTGTACATTGGATCGATAATATCAGAATCCCATTCAAATTTTAAATCTTTTCCATCCCAAGCTCCCGCAGTTGCTCTTTCATATTGGATTGGTCTTGATTTATCGCGGTTTTTTATCCACAAATATCCACGATAAAAGTTGTAACCATTTCCTGCTTCGTTCCCCATACTCCAGATAATGATTGAGGTATGATTTTTATCTCTTTCGATCATTCGCTGCATACGCTGAAGATGCGCTAACTCCCAATCTGGTTTATTGCCCAGTGTTTTGGTAATATCGTAACCCATTCCGTGCGATTCTATATTGGCTTCGTCGACAACATAAATTCCGTATTTATCGCATAATTCGTAGAAATATTCGTCGTTTGGATAATGCGACATTCTTACCGCATTGATATTAAATTGTTTCATCAATTTAATATCTTCTTCCATTCTTTCTCTCGAAATTGTTTGTCCTGTTATTGGGTCAACTTCATGACGGTTTACGCCTTTTATATAAATCGCTTTTCCGTTTACTAAAAGTTGTCCACCTTTTATTTCTACTTTTCTAAAACCAACATTGTGATTAATTACTTCAACAATATTTCCTTTTTTATCTTTTAAAAGAAAACTTACCTGATATAAATTCGGAATTTCTGCGCTCCACTTTTTTGGGTTATTTACTACAAATTCAAATGTTTGTTTTTCGCTTAAAGCAGAAATAACTTTTGAGGCAATAATCTTCTCACCGTCCTTCAACTGAACGTCTAAAGTATAAGTGTCTTTTTTATCTAGATTGGAAAATTGAGTGGAGATTTTCAGGGTTCCGTTTACATAATTTGCATCTAAATCCGGAATTATTTCAAAGTCGTTTAAATGCGCTTTATTTCGGGCAACCAAATAAGAATCTCTGGTAATTCCGCTCATTCTCCACATGTCCTGACATTCTAAATACGAACCGTCATTCCATTTCATTACCTGCAGTACAATTGTGTTTTTACCGGTTTTCACATATTTATTCAGGTTAAATTCTGACGGTAATTTTCCATCTTCGCCATAACCTACATAAACGCCATTTACCCAAACGGTAAGGTTTGATTTTGCAGTACCAATATGTAGCAAAACATCTTTTCCTTCCCAGGATTTGTCAATTGTAATTTCACGTCTGTAAACTCCCGTTGGATTGTATTTTGTAGGTACAAACGGCGGATTTGGTGCCATTAAATAATCAAAATCGTAAGTGGTGTTGACATATACCGGATATCCATAACCGTTTACATCCCAACTTGCTGGAATTTTAAAATTATCCCACGCTTTATCATCAAAATTGGTTTTCTCGAAATCTTTTGGAAGCAAACTTGGATTGTCGACATATTTAAATTTCCAAGCTCCGTTTATATCCAAATAATTTTTAGATTGTCTCCATTCGTTTTTAGTTGCTAATGTTTCATTTTCAAAAACATAATAAGCGGCATGCATGGGTTCACGATTATCTTCATTGATTTTTTCGTTTTGCCAAAACGGAACTTTTTCCTGCGCGTTTACACTTAAAACCGAGGTTATTAATAGTGATAATACGGATATTGTTTTTTTCATTCTTTGTTGGTTTACGCTCTATCTATTAAAAAAACACATAGTCCTGATACTTCGGGACTATGTGTCTAAAATACGATGTTATTTTAAACTGGCTTTTGTTTCTTTTATAGTTTTAAAATTACTTTCAGATAAAGCATTTCCATCAAAGAACGAAACTCCTACCGCTCCATTTTCTTTGGCGTACAAAATGGCTTCTTTTAGTTCTTTATCATTCTTTAAACCCGGAACGTAAATTCCTGTATTGATTTTAGTTTTCTTGTCTTTTAAATCGGCTACACCTTGTTTTGTTGCGTATCCCACCCAGTCAATTTCTTCGTCGTAGAAACTATTGTAAATCATTGGGTACACTTGGTCAATATTCCATTTATCCCAACGCTGACGTACCATATGATCTGCCATTTCCGGATAAGGAAATACGGCTGCTGTTAGGTTCTTGTTGTGTTTATGAGCAATTTCATAAGCATCATTTACAACTGCCTGAATAGCATTTAATCTAAAGTTTTTCCACTCCATATCGATCGATGTGTTGTGGCTTTCTTTTGGATTTTTATGATGGATTTTTTCAAATGCTTTTACACATTCGTCACAGTAACAAAAGTCGAATTGAGGTAATTCTACATCTTGAACTAAGTTGTATTTTGGCAATAAACTAATTGGTAAAAAGATGTCCGGGAAACGAATATAATCTAAGTGAACGCTTTCGATTCCGTCTACTTTTGCCAATTCTTCAACTAGTTTTAAAACGTGTTCTCTGGATTCTTTTCTGGTTGGGCATAACCATTGGTAATAATCTACATATGGGCGGGTATCAAAGCAGGATTTCCCTTCTTTGCTCACCTGATACCATTCTGGATGCTGCAATGCAATGGAGTCGCCGGGTCTGTTCATTGCCATAATCCAAGCATGCACTTTTAATCCTTCTTTTGTGGCCAAAGGCACTAATCTTTTTAAAAGTTTTGGATCTGTTGAGGTGTTTATAAGCACCTCATCAATTCCTCCATCTTTGTATTTTTTAAATTCTTTTGTATAATCTTCATCCGATTTTTTGGCATCGGCCGTTGTCCATACTCCAAATTTAAAAGTGGTTTGTTCTTCTTTTTTAGTACATGAAAAAATAGTAAATGCTAATAAAAAAAGTAATAGTTTTGGTAGTTTCATAGTGGTTTATTTTGTGATTATTTTTCCATCCTGCCTTATTACATATGTTGTGTTAGAGAATGGACTTTTTACTAAAATATTATAGCCTGACGAGTGGTTTTCTATTGTTGGTTTTAAAATTTTACCATCGACTGTAATACTTGTTTTGGTAAGATCTTCAATAGACTTCGCCCAGGTTTTGTGTTTTTCAAAATATCCTTTTTGGGCACGATATAAGGTATATAATTCCCATTTTACTTTTTCGTCCTGCGGAATTGTAAAGGTGTCTTTCTCGTCTTTGGAAGAGAAATAAACATAACCCCATTTTTCGGGTTCATGCATATTGATTACGCCCATTGGCGACCAAACCCAATTGTACTCTGGCAAAAACTTTCCTTGAGCGTCTTTCTTTCGCTCGTAGGTTCCGTTTTTAATACTGTGCTGCCAGTTTACTCTCGAAAAATTGACTCTCCAAAATTTATCTGCCGGAACGTTTTGATCGAAAAATGTGGTTTTGTAAGCTGTCCACGGAATTGCCATTTCCAGTACCCAACCTTCATCTGTATCATTTGGATTGTTAAGTGTTCCGTTAACCTTTACGGCTGATTTTAAACCCGGAATATTCCAATCGTTTGCAACTACAATATCGCTTTCACGATAGGGTTTTGTCAGAAACAAATCCCAAGCGGTATTTAGGGCGTTTATTTCTAATTCGTAATAGTTGAAGGTATCATTATCCGGATCGACAAAAACTTCAAAATCGTTATTGTAAAAAATAATGGTATCGCGTTGCTTTAAGTTTGCCCAAACGTGCGGCTCTTCCATTTTTGCCAATATATAGAAATTGGTTTCGTCCCAAAGCATTTTTACTTTTGTAGCATACTTTGGTTTTACTCCATTTTCGATATCTTCAAAAAGGTCTGTCCAATCTGTTTTACTCCACGAAGCATCAGATTCGTCGCCGTCTATTACGATTGGTGTTTTCGTTTTTGCCGCCACATATGTTTTTGGAACAACTGGTTTTTTTGACTGAGAATATCCAATTATCGAAATTAACCCTAAAGCAACTGTAAACCATTTAAGTTTTAAAACCATCTTTTTTCTATAAACTGTTATCTTTTGTAAACTGAATTACTTCGCTTAATTTACCAAATGCTATAGCTACAACTGTATCTGCTGCGCCATAATAAACTGCCAGTTTATCTTCTTCTGTATCATGCAAAGCGGCACATGGGAAAACTACGTTTGGTACGTCTCCAACCATTTCATAAAGCTCTGCTGGTCCTAGTAAATAGGGTTGTGTTCTGTATTTTACCTGATCTGGTGCATCAACATCTAATAGTGCTGAACCCATTGCGTAACGGAAACCGTTGCAGGTATTGATAACTCCGTGGTAGATCATCAACCATCCTTCGTTTGTTAAAATAGGAATTGGTCCTGCTCCAACTTTTGTACATTGCCAGGCGCTATCTTCAAAAGGTGTTGGTTTCATTACTAAACGGTGTTCTCCCCAATATTTCATATCCGGGCTGTAGCTTATCCAAATATCTCCAAAAGGTGTATGTCCGTTATCACTTGGACGACTTAACATGGCGTATTTTCCGTTTATTTTCTGCGGAAACAAAACTCCATTTCTATTAAACGGTAAGAAAGCATTTTCGCATTGAAAAAATTCTTTAAAGTCGAATGTGTATCCTATACCAATTGTTGGTCCGTTGTAACCATTACACCAAGTAATCCAGTAACGATCTTCGATAAAAACAACACGTGGGTCATATTTATAAGCCGATTCGATCATTTCGGTATTTCCTGACTGCATTACAATTGGTTCGTGATTAATGTCCCAATCGATTCCGTTTTTACTAAAACCGGCAAAAATATTCATTTGAACGGCTTTGTTATCGCATCTAAAAACACCCGCAAATCCATCTCCAAAAGGAACTACAGCACTATTAAAAATACTGTTTGATGATGGTATTGCATATCTTTCAATAATTGGATTTTCTGTGTATCTCCACATTACATCATTACTATTTTCGGGTCTGTCTTGCCAAGGAATACTGCTCATTTTTTTTATTTTTTGTTTATTGTTCTCTTTTGTTTTTTCTATATCATTATTAACACACAGAAACATAGTTTTTAAAATTTAAAAAAGGGGTTTTGGTCAGTTCAAAAGATATAGCTATGTGTGGAACTTTCTTTTGTAATTCTTCTTTTCTAATTGTAAAAATCTATGTTTCTATGTGTTATTAAATATTCTTAATACATGTTGCCAATCTTTGTAGAGTTTCTTGCGGAGATTCCTCGTTCCTCGGAATGACAAGCTTAACGTGTTAACTTTTGTCAAAGTTTCAAAATTGGATTAAGTAATTTAATCCTCAATTCTTCTAACTTTATCCAGCCAAGTGAATTTTAAAATTATCATGGTTACTAAAAATACCGCTAGCGCCATAAAAGCTTTTGGATAATCTCTGATTACAAAATAAATTGGAAGCAATATCATACTTGACTGCCATACAATACCTATGACACAATTTAACATGTCTTTCCAGAAATCGTTATTTTTTTCGAATGTTTGATCTTCTGCTTTTAATAGGTTACAAACTGGTTTCCACCAACCCCAAGGTCTTACGTTTGCATAGAACGATTTTAAAACTTCCATATCTGTTGGTTTGCTTAAAAAGGTTCCTAAAAGACAACCTAATATTGAGAAACCAAATATTACCGGAAACAGGTAAATTGCTTGTACTTGTGCTAACTCATATAAAAATGATCCTTCGGCTAAACTTCCTTTGGCTTGACCTAAAGCAAATTGTAAAGAAGCAACGATTAATCCTGCAAACATTCCCCAGAAATAACCCCAACCGTTAAAACGCCACCAAATCCATTTTAAGAAATTGGCTGCTACATAACCACCATATAGAGCACTTGTAATCCATAAGGTTAAAGAGTTTATTGAGTCTGCAAAGAATCCCATAAAAACACCTAAACCAACAACGATGAACGAAGAAACTTGGCTCACTTTTATATAATGTGCATTTGTTGCAACTGGCTTGAAATACTTTTTATAAATATCATTTACAATATAAGCCGGCCCTGCATTTACAAAAGCTGAAAATCCAGACATAAAAGCAGCTAGTAAACCTGCTAGTAAAAGTCCTTTTATTCCAACAGGAAGATATAAATTGACTACTTTGGGCATTAATAATTCTAGATCTGCTCCCGTTAAACCTGTGTTTGCGTTTAACTCTGGTGCAAGATTTATCAACGCAATTACTACAATTCCTGTTATTAATAAATATCTTGGAATAAATAATATTAGGTTGGTAAAACCACTCATATAAGCGGCTTCTTTTACAGATTTTGTAGAAAGGATTCGTTGTAAATCGTAACTTGGTGTTGGTCCTGCAACGCTGGCAAAGAAACCTTTAAACAATGTCATTCCGATAAAAGCACCAAACATTTTATATCCTTCAGAATCGATCAAGGCGTTGAAAGTCTGGAACTTTTCGCTCCATTGTGTTTCAAATTGCCATCCGAAGAAAACATTTTTCCATTCTTCGGTAATTACGGAATTGATCTGAATATCTGTATAATTTATAAAAGCATAACCTGCAATCAGGACACTGGCAACAATCATAATTAAATATTGCACCACTTCTGTAGCAACTACAGAAAACATTCCGCCTTTTACCGTATAAATTGTGGTTAAAAATATGATTATTAAAGCATAAGATCGCTCTGAGGTAAGTACAACTAAGTCTCCATAATGAAGTGCTAAATCCCAAGGAAGAATAATAGTTATGAATTTCCCAATCCCTTCAAAAAAGTATGCAATGAAACCAATTGTAGAAATGATGGCAAAAATCGCAACAATAATATGTGATGCTTTTCCGGCTTTGTCGTTTCCAAATCGGGTTAAAATCCATTCAGAACCCGTCATTACTTTAGATCTTCTAATCCAAACTGCGAGGAACATCATTACAAAAATCTGGTTCCAAATGGGCCAAAGCCACATAAACATGAAACTTTTAACTCCGTATAAAAACAGTACTCCAATCATCCATGAAGTTCCTGAAACATCAAACATTCCAGATCCATTACTTAATCCTAAAAAATACCATTTAATTGTTTTTCCGCCAAGGAAGTAATCATCTAAGCCTTTTGATGCTTTTCTTGAAATCCAAATTCCTATTCCTACTGATAGCACAATATAGGCTACGATGATTGATACGTCAATGATATCCATTAATTTTAATGTTTGTTTATGGGTGAGTTAAATTTAATTACTGTTTTTTGGCGCTTTGTTTTGGTTTATAACAAAGTCTAAATCGAAAAAACGGAATGTTTTTTTTTTTAAAATCTGCCTATTCATGAAAAGCCATTCGCTTATTGCGACGTTTATTCTATAACGATTTTAGAATTCTCAAGAAAAACCTGTTGATGATATGATATTGTTTTTTCGTTAACATAGCTATTTTGATTTGTAAGAATATTTATTGTGAGAAGTTTTTTTGGCAAAAAATCTTGTTGACTACTATTTTTGTACCTTTTTATTTTACAACTTGCGATCTGAATTATATGCAAAACTAAAAAGCAAAAATCCCCACTATAAAACATTCTTAATTAAGCTTTAAACTTAAACAAATTAGAATTTTATTAAAACTAATTTAGACAGACGACACATAAACTAAGATAAACACCAAAAAAAGTCACAAAATATACTATTATTATGAATTTCAATTCTGGCAAACTTTATCGTGTTCCATTACATTATCATATCCTTTTTTGGCTTACTTATTTTTTATTCAACACATTTCGTTGGGGAATTTATTTTAATGATTATTGGTATTCGTTTAAAACTAATTTATTGGGATTTCCTATTCACATGACTTTGTGCTATTTGAATATTTTAATTTTTATGCCTTATTTGGTTTATCGAAAAAAATATCTGTTATATATATTGACTGTTTTATCGTCTATATTTATAATGGTCATCATTAAATTTAATCTCACTTATTTATTAATCAATCATAATGTTTGGCCAGAAGGTCCTCAAACTATCGATAAGCTTACGCTTAATTATACGATCGATATGATGATTGGTGAGTTGTATGTTATTACGTTTGTTACGGCAATTAAGATTACGCTGGATTTCCTAAAAGAACAAAAAAGGGTTGCCGATCTTGAAAAGTCACAGTTAGAAACTGAATTGCTTTTCTTGAAATCTCAAATCTCTCCACATTTTCTGTTTAACACATTAAATAATATTTATTCTTTATCTGTTGAAAAATCGAACAAAACTCCAAAAGTTGTTTTGAAGTTATCGGAGCTAATGCGCTATATGTTGTATGATACAAAAAGTAAGAAGCAAACTTTAGAAAATGAAATTCTTTGTATTCAGAATTATCTGGATTTGGAGAGAATTAGAAACGATGATCGATTGGAAATAAATATGTCTATTTCTGGTGATATTCATGATAAGGAAATATCTCCTATTATATTATTGACTTTTATCGAAAATGCGTTTAAGCATGGTGTCAACAAGAATACCGGAAAAGTAATTATTAATATTAGCTTTAAAGTAAAAGGAGATTTTTTACATTTTACAATTGCGAATCCGTTGCCAGAAATTACATCTCATAAAGATAACTTTAACAAGTCAAGTGGTATTGGTATCGAAAATGTAAAAAAAAGACTGGAATTAGATTATAATAAAAAGGATTACAATCTTTCTTTTAAGAATAAAAAGAATATTTTTGTGGTTAAGCTTATGATTAAAGTTGCTTAACTTGATTTTAAATTTTATTACCTTAATTTTTTCGCTCAAAAAAAATAATAATTGCAAAAATGAAAATAAATTGTTTGATTATAGATGATGAACCATTGGCAATTAATGTTATTAAAAACTATTTGGAGCCAATTGAAAATTATGATGTAATAAACACTTTTACGAATCCAATCGAGGGTTTAAATTTTCTAAAAAATAATAAAGTCGATGTTCTTTTTCTGGATATTAATATGCCTGTTCTTGATGGAATTAATTTCTTAAAAAGTCTGGAAAATCCTCCATTAGTAATTATTACAAGTGCTTACAGTGAATTTGCTATTGAAACTTACGAACTGGATGTTTTAGACTTTTTGGTAAAACCTATTGAATTCCCGAGGTTAATGAAGGCGCTTAACAAAGCAGGCAAAAGACTTGAGAATAAAAATAATCCTCTTCAGGAAAACAGTATAGAAAGTCCTTTTATCTTTTTGAAAATTGACAAAAAAAGAATGAAGAAGATTTTCTTAAATGAAATTCTGGTTATCGAAAGTCTTAAGGATTATTTAAAAATAAGTACTTTAACCGGTAAATATATTATTCACAGTACCTTATCTGACTTCACCGATTTATTGCCTGAACGAAACTTTTTAAGAATACACAGATCTTTTACTGTCGCTATTGATAAAATTGATGCTGTTGAAGGAAACAGCGTTGAAATTGAAGGTATTCGATACGTCATTGGTCGATCGTATATGGATCACGTAAAGCAAAGAATTTTAAATTCTTCTAATTAAAAAACTCTCTTTTCTTAATTTCATTTCAAGACTTTCCTTAAGTTTTGAACTTTGACGTACTTTTTATCCATTATTTAATTTTGGTAGCGAAACGGAATCAAAAATAACAACTCACCTTTTTCTTGTTTATTTAACAAGAAAAAACAAACAAAACACAACTTAAAGAAGTTTCAAATTATAATTTGCAACATCTAAAAAAAGATGCAACGTAGTCTTTTTCGTAAATTTGAGAATCCCAATACCACATACACATTTCCGAAATTCATCTGTAATATAAATTTACCACTAGTTTTATTTTTACCTGAATCCTTTTCATTCTGTGCCTATGGAACAATCTCTACTAATTCGGAATTACTTTAAAAAGCTAATTTTCACTTTATTTCTAGCTATTTTTCTATGTATAAATTCATTTGGGCAAAACTGTACCGTAAACGCCGGAGTGCTTAATGTCACTATTTGCGAAACTGATGCATTAGTTTTGGAAGGAAGTGTACCTTCACCAATAATAGGAACTGTTTCATGGTCGCAAATTTCAGGACCAACAGTTGTTATCAATTCTCCAAACAGCACAAGCACAACTGTATCTGGTTATACAGGAGGAAATACTTATATTTTTAGATATGCCGCAGTTTGTGGAGATGGTGTCTCAACCTATCAGGATAAAGTTGTAAATGTTCAGCCTATCACCGCCGCACAAGCAGGTGGAAACATCGTAAGTTGTCCTAACAGCTTAGGAACCTTAACTATTACTGCAAATACACCTAAAAATACGGGAGAAAATGGTTACTGGGAGATTGTTGGCACTAATAATGCCGGCGTTGTAATTAATTTTCCCAATTTACCAACTTCAACTATAACCTTACCTCCAACAAGCTGTGGGGTAACTACTTTGCAATGGGTTATCGAAGGTCCGGAGATCGCTCCTGGATTTCGTTGTAGAACTACATCTCAAATTACTGTGACTAATTATGGCGGTGTTAAACCCGTTTCTGCAGGACCAGATCAAACATTAAGCAATTGTTATACTACCACTCAGGCTACTGACCTAAGCGGAACTTATGGCGGATGTGGCTTAAATGGGCAAGGCGGTATTTGGACATTTGTTAGTGGCCCAAATACACCAACAATTGGTAGTCCAACTTCGAGCGATACACCAATTTCAAATTTGGTTCAAGGTACATATATCTTTAGATGGACAGTCACAGGTCCTTGCGCTTCGGGAAATGATTTGGTTTCAATTATTGTTCCACCGGCAACGCAAGATGTAACAACATTACCTGGTGGCGATGAAAATATCTTTTTTTGCGACAATACTATTACACAGGTTACACTGATTGCCCAAACACCATTATACGCAGGTGAAACGGTGAGATGGACCCAAATTGCCGGAGGTAGTGGTGCAACAATTGTTTCGCCTACAAATCCTACAACATTAGTAACAAATATTTCTGATGCAGGAGATCCTTATACCTTTAGATACACTCTTACCAATGCAAACACTGGCTGCGTTTTTACCAAAGATTATAAAGTGCAGTACAACGGCGCAACAAGAACTATTGTTGCCAACAATGGAAATGATATTGTAGGAAGTTGTAATGCAACGGTCTTTACAATTCCGCTTACTGTAACGGGAACAGGAGTAAATCAATACAGAATTACAAATGGACCTACTAATTCTCCTCTAGGCCCTTTTCCTACTCCATTGAAAGATGTAGGAAACTCTCTAACATTAACCCTTACTACTTCTGGAGATTATACTGTTGAATTTGTTAGAAGTCAAAATGGTGCTCTTAATGTGGGTTGTAATTATGGTTTTGATACTATAAACGTTCTTGTTTCGGGTGCTCCAACACCTTCTAATGCAGGATCTGATGTAAGCTTGCCCTGCGGAGATACGAGTACCTTACTTTCTGGTGTTGTTACAGAAGATGGATTACACTTTTGGAGTCAGCTCAATGGACCTAATGAAGCCATAATTGCAGATTCTTTTGCAACGGACACACAAGTAAGCGGGCTTATTCCCGGAACATATGTTTTTCAATATATAACAAAAGGCGGAGGTGCTACCTGCGGATTTTCAATTGCTACTGTAACAATCTATGTTTCTGGAAGTACATTAAGTAATATTAATGCAGGGCCCGATCATGTCGTTTGTACAAGGTCAGATGTGCCGCTTGCTGCTACACCTGCTAATAGTGGCGAAATAGGTGGATGGAGTCAGGTTTCGGGTCCTGATATTGTTACATTTTCTAATATACATGACCCAAATGCAATTGCTTCGGGGCTTTTTACCTCCAATGCTGTTTATGAGCTAAAATGGACCATTTCTTATCTTCATCCCGGGCCAACTTGCGGTGCAGCTGTCTCAGATAATATGCAGATATTCACAACTAATAATATAGCTCCAACGAGTTCTAATGCTGGACCAGATACTTGCTATCCTAATGGAACCAATACTTTTAACTTAAGTGGAAATACACCAGAAGGACAAGATTTTGGAACTTGGACCGTATCACCCTCTGCAGGAGTTGTAATTGCAAATAGTAATGATCCTAATACTTTGGTAACAGTTCCTGGCGATGGAACCTACACGTTTACCTGGGCAATAGAAAATAGACTAAGAATATGTATTCCAAGTATGAGCAGCGTAAAAGTTACTATTGCTGCTACTCCTCCAGCTGCTGTTGCTGGTCCTGACCAAGAAATTTGTGGTTCTGTAATAACAATGGCTGCAACTGTAAGTGCTGGGGCAACTGGAACTTGGACAAGAATATCTGGAGCTGGTAATTATACTATTAGTGATGAACATGACCCTAATGCTGTTTTTACTTTTACATACAGTGGTTATTATATTTTTAGATGGACAGTAAATGCCAATATTTGCGGTGAATCTTTTGATGATATTAACTTAACAATTGGAATTCCCCCTCACGTTGCAGTCGCCGGACCAAACCAAAATATTTGCAACAATACGAGCGTAACGATGGCCGGAAATGCGTATGACAGTTTCTTTGAAGTTGGGCAGTGGTCTTTACTTACAGGTGCACCAAACCAGCCCAACATTGTTAATCCTTCCAATCCAAATACTGTTATTAATGGACTTGTTACCGGAACTTATACCTTTAGATGGACAATTAATGCCAAAAGTGTATTTTTATGTCCATCTACATTTGATGATATGATTGTAACGGTTGCTCCTGCCGCAAATGCAGGTCCAGACCAAACATATTGTGATGTTACCAGTATCCAGCTTACCGGAAACAAAAGTTCTACCGGAACATGGATACTTACCAGTACTTCTGGAAACGTTGCTGACGTTATTATTACACAATCACCCCCTAACAGTTATATTGCAAATGCTACTGTTGTTCCCGGAAACAATTACGTCTTTACTTACACCACGTCTTCTTCTACTTACCCAGACGGTTCTGCCTGCGCAGGATCATCAGATAGCGTAAGTATCGATATTTTTAGCGGTGCAAGCGTCAATCCTAATGCTGGACCAGATCAAAATCTTTGTATTACAGATGTCAGTGGTACAACAACTTTAGACGGAAATACCCCTCCTCCAGATGTTTCAAAGGCTGAATGGAAGTTTGTTTATCAACCTGCAGGAAGTGTTGCTGTTATTCAAACACCATCAGCTCCAAATAGTAATGTTTTAAACTTATCTGTTCCCGGGCTTTATATCCTAGAATGGGTTTTCGAAAGCGCCTCTTGTCGCACATTATCAGATATTGTTCGTATTGAAATGAATGCTGCTCCAAGTATTGCTAATGCAGGCCCAGATGAAATAGCAGCATGTCAGACTACATACAAAACTGCTGCAGTACCTCCTACAGTTGGTATTGGTAAATGGTCTTTTGTTTTACCTGGAGATGATCCCTCTGGCGGAGCGGTTGTAATAGACAGTCCAAATAGTCCTACCACAACTTTATCTAATATAACAGTGTTAGGCACTTATACATTAACCTGGACAGTAACAAATGGTCCTTTCATTAATCCTTCTTCATGCCAGCCTTCTGTTGATACGGTTTTAATAACCTTTAACGATATACCTCCCTCAAAAGCTGATGCTGGCCCTGATCAGGAATTGTGTAATGTTAATTCGGCCACAATGGCTGCAGTACCTGTTACTTCTGGTATTGGAACCTGGACACAAGTATCTGGACCTAATAAGGCAGGCATTGGCGCTATAAATAATCCGGCTTCAATAATGCTTGGGTTGATACCCGGTACTTATGAGTTTTTATGGACGGTTACAACACTAAATAGTAATGGCTGTATTTCTCAAGATTCTATTATTGTTACTATTTATGAGGCACCTACAACTGCTGATGCCGGACCAAATCAAACAGTTCCTCAATTTTCTCCTGTAAACATGAATGCTTTACCTCCATCAGTTGGTACAGGAGTATGGACTCAAATAATAGGACCTAGCACTCTTGGCTTTGTTGACAATACATCTCCAACAACTGCAATAACCGGTGCAATTTCTGGCACTTATGAACTGCAATGGACTGTTAGCAATGGAACATGCCCTGTTTCTAGCGATACTATGACACTTACAATACTTTCTGTTTCGGATCTTGAACTAACAAAATCTGTCTCTCCAACTCATGGAAATGCGGGAGATGAAGTAACTTTTACTATCCAGATTTTTAATAACAATTCGCTTGGCGGAACCGTAACAGCAACAGGTGTAGCTGTGAGAGATTACATACCTACTGGATTTACTATAGTTCCTGGATCTGCCAATTTATCCGGGCAATACAATCTGGGCGATAATACTTTAACCTGGTACAATCTTACTATCCCTAACGGAGGCAGATTAAACTTAACATTTAAAGCTATTATCAAATCTTCCGGCATAACTATAAACAAAGCCGAAATTATAGAATCTAATCAGTTTGACCCAGATAGTACTCCTAATAATCAGATTGAAACTGAGGATGATCAGGATAGCGTTTCAGTCACAATAGACACAGCTGATTTATCACTTCAAAAAACGGTTTCACCAACTTCTGTAAGTATTAACGATAATGTAGTATTTACAATTAGAACTACCAATAGTGGTCCAAATAATGCCACAGGAGTGACTGTTTTGGACAAACTTCCTCCAGGATATACTTATATTAGTGACAATGGTTTAGGGAAATATAATAGTACAAGTGGTATTTGGAATATAGGCAACTTAAACAACGGAAATTCTATCACATTACAAATTACGGCAAAGGTCAATGTTGCAACAGCTGCAAATTATTTGAATACAGCCGAGATTCAGACTTCACGTCAAATTGATCCAGACAGTACACCAGGAAATGGTCTTCCTGAAGATGATATGGCAAGTGCGAATATTACGCTAAAATCTGCTGATTTAGAACTTACTAAAACTGTTACTCCAACCTCTGCAGCAGCTGGAGAACAAGTAGATTTTACTCTTAATCTAATCAATAAGGGTCCCGGAAACGCAACAGGAATAGCAGTACAAGATGTTATTCCGGTAGGTTATACATTAATTCCCGGATCTGTATCGGTTGGAGGAACTTATCAAGCTGCTACAGCAACACTGGAATGGAAAAATATAGCATTGGCAAATGGAACGAATACCAATTTAACTTTTAGTGCATTTGTAACTCCTTTAGGAAGTTATCGTAACGTAGCTCAAATAACTGCCAGCGATTTGCCGGATCCAGATAGTACGCCT